>ULWN01011844.1_pt1 | contig 14874 bp, 18 predicted proteins | sample 1960371 | NCBI WGS metagenome assembly ULWN01 (sample SAMEA4835813, study PRJEB28245) | human gut metagenome | biome: gut microbiome; material: fecal sample | place: Denmark | collected 2008 | reverse complement strand
AAGTGGTAAAGTTGTATGAATTTTCGGTGTAATGTTTGGTGGCTATTGTGTAGAATTATGTGGTTTTATGCTGCCGTTTTTTGTATAATAAAGTAAAATAATGGAAAGTGAGGTATGACATATGCTAATATCTGATATTGCAATGAAAATTGATAAATTTGCTAGAGTGGAGATAAGACAACATAAAACAAATACAACGATTATATATAGCCATTTTATAGATTTAACAACTAGATATTTAGATATGGAAGTGAAACAGATTGATATTGATAGAGTGTTTAGTTGTTTAATTTTATACGTTTAGAGGTATAGCTATGGCTAGACGTACAAAAAATTATTTAAACTGTATATATGGACTAGACATTGAAACGTCTACAGTTGAGATTGATGAAGAGCGAGCTTGCAGTTTTATGTATTCCTTTTGTATCAGCTCTATAAATATTAATACAGGCTCATATAAAGAGGTTAAGGCTGGAAGAACCTATAAAGAGTTAGACGAGTGGTTATTTAATTTGAATGACACAGCTATATCATTAGGAGTTGATTTTATTATATATATCCATAACTTTAGTTACGAAGCATCATTTTTTCTTAACAACTTACATTTTTTTAGAGAATATGAGGGTTACAGTCGTTACTTATTTATGAAAGCAAATAAACCTTTATTCATTAAAATTGACCACATTGAATTTAGGTGTAGTTATTTACTATTAAGTAAGTCAATTAAAGCGTTAGGAAAGTCATTAAATTTGCCAAAGTTGGACTATGATTATAAAGAGTTAAGAACACCGATTTTTCCAAAACAACTACCACAGAAAGATTTGGAGTATAACTACAGGGATGTTGAAATTATGTTAAAATCAGTATATCGCCTATACAGACTAAATAAGTGGATGAAGTCGGCTAATGATTTACCGTACACAAAAACAGGGGTGATGCGTTTTAATTGTGAGCACAACCCAGCTGTTAACGAAAAATATACATATATTAATAAGTATGGCGAAGAAAAAAAGACTACTAATGTTAGAATGAATAAATGGTTATGTCAACTAGAAAAAGCAAAGAGTAAGGAACAATTAGAATTCTGGGAAAAACTGTTTCAAGGTGGTCTTGTAACTTCAAATGCTAAATATATAGGTGATATTATATATAACATAGCATCATTTGATTTTTCAAGCGATTATCCTTTTCAAATGCTCGTTAGGTTTTTTCCCTCGGATTTTGAACAGTATACAGGAAATTGTAAACAGAAAATGCTAGAGCTAATGCAAGGGGTCAACGCTACATGGTACATTCATAGACAGCCAATGAAAAAAATGTTCAATGCAAAAATCATAATATCTAATGTTAGAGCTAAATACGATTTTCACCCGGTAGGAACAAGCAAAATAACAGAGTTGGAAGAAAAGCTGTATAATGGTAGAAATTGTATTATTATAAATGGAAAAATTGCTGATATTAAGCCAAATATTGAAATGTGTGTAACTTGTATAGATATGATAACATTAGCTTTGTTTTATGATTTTACTTTAGTTGATGTAACATATTTAGAGATTGCTAAGAGATATAAACGTTCAAATCAATTTAAGTTAAAGTCAGTCGAATATAATGGTAAGATTAAAGCAGATTTGAAGCCACTTGTTAAGCTGATAGAGGATTCTAATAAGTATAAGCAATATACGGAGGAAGAGCTTCCAGATGCAGACTTTAGGGAATTAATTAATTTGGAAAAAGACTATTTTAGTCAACTATCTGTAGCTGAACAGTTATATCAAGCGAGTAAGTCCGATTTAAATGCTCAATATGGCGATAATGCACAACATTTAATACATGAATTAATTAAATATAATGTGGATAGTAGGGAGTGGGAAAGTGACTTTGAAACATTTGACGATTACATTGATGCTCAAAGTAAGACTTCTTATATATATGGGTTATATGTTCCACAGTATGCAAGGGCTAGCATTTTATATATCGCTTATAAATTTGTTACAAATGGATTACCTGTCTACTATACTGATACAGACAGCATCAAAACAGATAATGTACCATTAGCATTTAAGTTGGTTGATGAATATAACCAAATCAATTATAAAATTTTAGGAGAATATCAATATTTGGGATTTGGGCAGTTAGAAAATGAGTATGTAGCAGATGCATTTACCTCTTTGGGCACAAAGTCTTATTTAAGACTTTTAACTAATAAAGAGGGTAAACAGATTGTTAAAGCAACTATAAGTGGATTACCAAATGCAACACAGTTATTCAATGAATTATTTGAATATTATGACAACAACTTTACAGAATTAGTTGAAAATTGTTATCATTATGGCACTGTTTTTGACAAATCAATAACAAATAAGTTAAGTTCAATATATAAATATGAAACGTTTGACTTACATATTGGTGATTATAAAGAGCGTGTTGTATCTGGTGTTGTTCTTAAGGAAACAGAGGTTACAATGCGAGATTTCACACAAAAAACGTGGGCTGTGTATGCACGTTTGATTTGTTCTATTTATAAGAAAGACTATCAAAAATTCACACGGTCAGTAAGAATATCGAGAAACGAGAAAGGAGAAATTGAAATTGAATGATTTTAAGAGTAGAACATCGACAAAAGGTTTAAAAAAGATTGATAAAAATAGGTGGTTTGACCCCAACAGTAGGCTAGAGTTTACAAAAAATAAAAATGGAACTTTAAAAATGGAAATTCCCAAATTTGATAAGCAATGGCAAAGGCAGACAAATGCAAAGGTTAAAAGATATGAAAGCAAGTTAAATTATAACAAAGACGGTAAAATTAAAAACATAACTCAATATCGATATGAACAGCTAAAAAAGGCTGTTGATAAATGGAATAAAGGTGAGATAACAAGAGCTAATACAGTAGGTCGAGCGTACAAAGAATGGGAAAACGAGATAAAAGCAACAAACAGATTTTATAGCAAGGACAACCCCTTGCTAATTCCAATGATTGAGGAAAAAAAGAAGGTTCAATATATGCGTATATTGGGTGTGCATGGTGTTTACAATGGTAAAGCGTTTGACGATTTAATTAGAACATTTGCTAAAACGCTGCAAATGAATGAAGAAGAATTAAAAAATATTCTATTCCCAAAGGGGTTAGAAGAATGTAGCAGCTATGAAGATTTTAGTGAAAAAGCTACTGAGGTGCAAAAAACAATAGACGAGCTTATTGACGATAAAGTTGAAGACGGAGTTATCAATAAAAATGAAGCGTTTTTTCTGCGTGAGAAAATGACAGATATAGACATTAATCTGGAGGGATTTTTAAATGATTAATAGAGATAATTTAAAAAAAGCTCTTGACGAGCTTAACAAATACAAAAAATCAAAAACAAAAAAATATAACTTTTATAGCTTCGATAACATTTTGAAAAATTATAATTTTGATGTATTTTTTTCTGTAGCTACACGTACGACAGGAAAAACAACAGCTGTACAGCGTGACATCATTTTACAGGATTTTTACGAACATGGTTATCAATTTGTTAAATTATGCAGAACTAAAGAAGAATTAAGACCCAATCAGCAATCTGATTGGTGGACTGAAATAGTTAAGCGTGTATTAAATAAGTATGATATAGACATTCGATATAAAAACGGTCGCTATGTTATCAATTCGCTGGAAGAACACACAACAGACGGTGTATTGAATGAGGGTAAGTTTTTTAAAACTGGGCAAGTTATTGGCTATGTTGTACCAGTGTTAAGAGAACAAAGCTACAAATCTTTAAATTATGAAAGATGCTATAACATTATATTTGAAGAATTTGCTAAAAGCTCAGACTATGGCTATCACATTGGAGAAATTGAATACTTTAACTCATTAATAGCAACTATCAACCGTTTGCGTGATGATGTTAAAATATACTTTTTAGGGAATGTGTTATCGCCAGAGAATCCTTATTTTAAATATTATGGAATAGACGGATTTTCACTTGTTGAGGGTCATACATATGTATTTACAGATTATTCAACATATAGTGAACCTTGTGAGGTTGGTCTTGAATATGGTAAGAGAGTTACTGAAAAAGTTGAGGACATCCCAAAGCTGTTAAGAACTAAGGGTAATCAGCAAGTAACAGGAATGAGTAATTTTGACCTACCAGCATCAATAATTGATAGTGATGATTGGCTATTGCACTGTTTAGATGCTGGAGTTGATGTTTTTGAGCATTTTTTTCAAGTTAAATATAAATTAAGAATTTCAGTTGATGAAACAAAAAAATTGATAAAAAATGATAATGGAACATTTAAATTTGATTATATTGAATATTATTACATATTTGATAAAAGTAACAAAAAGATATATTTAGTTAAAGCAGAGCCTAGCGATAGCTATGGACTATATCTTGCTGAAAGCTATAATGTTCCTTTATATAAGTTAGCTGATGAAGATATACGAAACGAGTTACCGTTATTACAGGCAAACAAATTAATTTATCCTATAATATATGGTGATATACAAATATATAGATATTTTAAAGAGAGGATAGAGAAAAATGGAAGATTTTAAACCCGCAAATGCATTTTATGAAGAATTAATAAATTATATTACAGGTCAAAAGAAAAAAACAAAAAAATCTAAAAAACAACAAAATAAACAACTAAAATATAAATTCAATCAACGTTTGACAAAATAGAACATATGTTTTATATTTTAATACAGGAGGTAAAAAACATATGCGTAAGATTAATTTAGTTGTACTTATATTTATAGCTTTTGACATTCTTACAGGGTTAGCGAATGGCTATTTTAAAAATGAACTTAATTCTAAAAAAATGCGTGAGGGTGGCAAGAATAAACTAGGTGAGCTTTTTGCTTTAGTGTTTGCAAATATATGTGACAAAGCTCTACCATATATAAATATTAGTATTGGATTTAACGTAGTTGACCTTATAGGCAGTTATTTAATCTTTATGGAGTGCTTAAGCAATATAGAGAACATTTGTTCTTTATATCCAAAAGCTATTCCAACTAAGGTTAAAAATAAATTTAAGCAGTTAAAAAGTGAAGTAGAAAAGGAGTGATATTAATGTTTATTCACGATTTGGCAAACAAAGAATTTGAAACAAAAGACGACCTAGTGGTAGATATAGCAAACGCTATTAAAGAGGTTGACGAACAGACACAGCTATTAGCTGACACACAGGAAGAAGTTGACAAGCTAACTTCAGAAGTGAACAGCTTGAAAGCTAAAAATTTAGAGCTTTTAGCTATGATACCAGCTGTTGTTGAAGAAACAAAAAAAGAACCAGAAGAACCAGAAGAAATCAGCGAAGAAGAAATTTATTGGTAATTAAGGAGGAATTAAAAAATGGAATTAGTAAAAATAGCAAATTACATACGTCAGAACGCTTCGGACAATTACAAGAAAAATGTGGGTGTTTTAAATTCAAAAAGTAAAATATCTGAATTAAGCAGCCCTCTTATGGAGTATTCAACATTAAGAAATGAATTTGCACAAGGATTAATTAATGTAATCGGTAACACGATTTTAAACAGAATTGCAGCATTTGAAAATCCCCTCGCAAAATTTAAGCGTTCAACAACAGGGTTAGGAATTGATACAAGAGAAATTGCAAAAGGTCTTGTATCCGGTATGGATTTTGACTTTAGCACAGAGGGAATTGCTAAAATGTTTAAGCTCTACCCACAGGAATATGCTGAATGTTTTCACCGTTTAAATAGACAGCGTGTTTTTCCTATTACTTTTTCAGATAAAGAAATGAAGCTGGCATTGCAAAGCTGGGATGATTTCGAGCAGTTTTGTAATGACCTTGTAACAACTCTTTATGAATCTAACTATCAAGAAGAGTATGAGTTGATGTTAGAATTAATACGTGCATCAATTCAGAATGACGGTGTTAAATTTGTAGAAATTTCCGGAGCTGTTGATACAGCTGCAGTTGCTACAGAATTTGTCAAATTGACAAAAAACATAGTTAGCTCTTTTGGATTTAGAGATGCTTCAAACTCACCATATGGGGCTAAACATCCAAATACAAAAATTTTACCGGTATGCAAAAAAGAGGATATTGCTCTAATACTTCCTTATACAGTTAAAAACGAGATTAAGGTTGATGTATTAGCCTCAGCATTTAATAAAGACGAGCTTACATTTAATGTTGATAATGTGACAGAGGTTGACACATTAGGCTATCTTAGAACAGGAACAGCTAAAGCATACAAATACTATAAGATTGATGCATTAATATGTGATAAGAATTACTTTAGAGTATTAGACGACCCAGACAACGAGGTTAACGGTAATGACTTACCAACTGCACGAGCTTATAACAGATATTTACATGTTTGGCAGACATTAAGCACGTCACCGTTTTTCTGTGTTAACGCTGTAGGTCATGAAGTACAGAGTGCAGATGTTCCGGAGGGCTACTTTGATAGCTTAGTAGAATCAGATACAACTGTTACTAACCCTTAGAATTAAATGGGTGGCTAGTTTTCTTTTATAAAGGAACAGCCACCAAAATTTTACAATAAAGGAGTGATTAATAATGCGAATAACCCCATTTAATTTGCATCAGAATATAGCATTTGATAATGCTATTAGCTCAATTCAATATCTACATCAGTTAGGTAGTAAGATACAGGACATCATAAGTGTTCTGAATAATCTTGAAACAGATTATGAAAATTATACAGACAAAAAAGTTGAAGAACTTAAAGCGTTCTTGCTGGAGAAAGACGAGCAACTAAAAGATTTAGTTAAAGAGTTGATTGCTAATTTAAATAGTAGCTTAACAGACAGCATTGACGAGGGAGTAGCTCATTCTAAAAGTTATACAGATTCTAAAACAAACGACTTAAAAGAAGAGCTCACAGCTTTAAATGAAAGCATGTTAGATATTACTACAAAGTTAGACTTAAAAGTTGATGCACGTTTTAATGAATGTAATAAGCTCATAACTGATTTTAGACTAGAAATTTATGACATGTTAAACAATTTCGACAATTTCAAATTCTACTCGCCAATTACAGGAGAATTTGAAGCTATTAAAGATATATTATATGAAATTACAAATTTATTTTTAAAGCGACATTCATTTAATTATTCAACATTATATTCTATTTGTAATAAAGGTAATGAGCAAAAAGCACTAGCATATAAATTTGATAATAATGCAGTATGGTATCTTGATGAACAAAAATTCACTATAATTGAAAGTTTATCAGATTTGGTTTATGTAAGACCTATTTTCAAGGCTGGCACTGTTACTACTGTATTAAGAATCGTAAATGGTGTTGTATCCAATATTACTGATAAATGTGATATAATAAATGATAGAGTTAAAATCCCTGTATCAGAGTTAAAAGTGACACATGATGAATACGAAAAAACTAATGTGTGTAATATACGTGTTGTTACAAATGCAGGATTTAATGAAATGACATTATTTACCTTTTACGATAATTATGTTTGTACTTATGATACATTACAGTATTATGCATCATTAAGTAGCCGAAACGTAACATATGAAGATATTAATCTATATGGAATTAATGCCTTATATAACATTATATATTCATCAAAATTGTCAAATAGTATACAACTTATTAATTTAGATAAATATATAACTTTAGTATCTAATTATTTTAAAATATAAAAAAGGAGAAATATATATTATGAAAAAAAGTACAAATTTAAAGCTTAATATTATTGAGGGAACTGATATACCAAATTATGCACCGTGGAATGAAAACATGAATTTAATTGATTCAGCTTATAAGTCAGTATCTGACAGTATTAAGGCTAACAAGTCAGCTATTGATTTAATTGATAGTGCGACAAATGATACAGATACAGTTGTAGCAAATTTGGGAAATTCCGTAAACAGTCTAGAAAACAGCTTTAATGATATGGATGTTAAAGTTGACATGATTAATGAACGAGTTGAGCATCTTATGGAAAAAAGCGAAGTTGTTACATTTATCGAAAATGGAAAAGAGAAAAAATACAACAAAGATGTATATAGATTTGAGATTGCAAGTAAAAATATAGGTGGAAATCGTGATTTACAGTTATTTAAAACAAGCGACTTACCAACAGAATTAGGTCATTACTGCGCTTTGCAGCTTTACAATTATTATGTAGGCTTAAATTTAACCGATTTAATCGGATTGCCAAAATCTGATGACTTAAGCAAATACATATTCAAAGGCTGGGGATATAATGCAAATCCAGAATATGGAACTGGCAAAATGAAAACGTTTCCACATTTTGAATTAGATTATGTATGGAATCACAAGTTTTTAAACTGTATGTATGCTACATTTACAAGTAGAGCGTTTGAGCTTAAGAATTATACAAATTATCCAGAAGCTATAGTACAGCAGAATCCAGAGGGTGACATATACATTATGTTAGAGGTTTATAAAGTAATTGAAGATACTGTAGAATAAAACATAACATAGGGCTAGATTTTTTCTAGCCCTTTAAATAAATTTAAGAGGTGATAAAATGATAAATAGTGATTTTTCTAATATAAATAATATGCTTTTTTTCGTGGCAAATCCCCAGAATCACACGGAACAGGCACAAGTTAATAAATTAAAGTGGTCATATATTTGGTATGGCGTACTGTCTAACATATTAATGGGTATTTTTTCATATGAGAATATCCCTAACCAGCTAATTAGACGTATTGAAAAAAGTTTTTTTTCTTCAAGTTTTGTTGTAGCTTATGAAGAAAAAGGAACAGGTGTTGTTGTAGCTCCAGCTAGTCCAATGGGGGATATAAACGCGTGGGGCGAGTATTCAGCTTATGACATTATATTACCGAATGGCGAGCATAGACAGATACAGCTAAAAGACTGTGTAGTAGGGTCAAATTTTTATATGCCGACCTTAGCTGATAGCGTTATCTGTTGGCAATATGCGCTGCAAATCGCAGAGCTTAAAATCAGTATTGATAATGCTATTATTCTATCTAGAAACACAGCATTACTTGAAGTACCAAATGAAAACTGTGTTGAGGATGTATTGACACAGTACAACAAACATGAAACAGGTGTACCTGTCATTGTTAAAAAGCGTACAGAGGAAGAAAGCTACAAGGTACAGGAATTTACAAGTCCAACCAAAATAGACGATTATTACAACGGACTGCGTGACATTATCAACGAATTTTTGACAACAACAGGGCTTTCAAGTCTTGTAAACCCAAACAAAAAAGAGCGTTTAATCGTTGACGAAGTATCAAGTAATGACGACATCAAAAATACTCTTTTGTCAAATAGAATTGAAAATCGTAAGAGCTTTATTGATGAAATTAATATAAAATTTAGAACAGATTATAAAGTGAATGTTGATGAAAACATTTACAATGCTGTAAGTGATTTGGCTAATATGAACAGTAGTGAAGAAGTGAAAGAGGGTGAAGAATAATGTATATTAATAACCCAAAACAAACGTTTTGTTTGGTGGATTTAATGAATTTATATGATGCAAATTTTAACTATGAGGATTTATATAAGATAGTAGCTGAATGGTTAAAAAGCGAAAAACAATATTTTTGTGTTAATGATGAAAAGCTCTGGCAAGATTTTATTGAACGGTTTTGTGACCGTTTTTACAGTCGCAATTTTAATTTTTATACCACTTTAGAATTTAAGTTAAAGTTAAGAGATTGTTTAAGAAGCTATAAAGACAGAATGTACAGAATTTACGAGGTTAATGCCTTAAAAATTAACCCTCTCTGTACCTTTAAAAATACACGAAAAACAACAACAGAGGGGTCAAGTTCTAGCAATAACAGTAGCAACAGCTCTGGAGAATCTACAAATACAGCTACAGGAACAACCGACAGCACAAGCACAAGCAACAGCTCTGAAAACTCTGAAAACAATAACTATTCCTTACATTCTGATACGCCTAGCAACGCTGTAAATATCAATGACCTTTTCAGCGTGGCAAAAAATTATGTTACGGATGCAAATAACAACAAAAATAGTAGTAGTGGCATCAACAGTAGCTCTGGAACAGCTCACAGCTCTACTAATTCAAGTAATAAAAATGTTAACTCGAATATTAGCAAGTCGAATACCGAATTGAAAAATAGTAACATATATGAGGAATTAGCAGAGGGCTATAATGGTGAACCTGTTAAGCTGATAGAAGCCTATATGCAGTTAACTACTGATATAGTTAACTATTATTTAGATGGTATTGAAAAAGCTCACTTATTTTCAAATATACTATATTAAAGAGGTGATAACATGGAGTTAAAGCTGTATAAAAATTTTCCTGTAAATTCTTATGAGCATCAAGTATACTACTCGAATCCAGCAGAACGTGACGCAGATTTTGACAAATATACTGACAAACATTTTACAGATTTAGCAAGCTGTGACAAATCAGCCCAGCTTATACGCTTAAATATGAATTACTACCACGGTAACATGTACAATTATGGGTGCTTAATTGAAAATAATAAACGTTACTACATATTTATAGACAGAGTTGAGTGGAAAAGTAACTTGAATACTGTTATATTACATTATTCATACGATTATTTTCAAACATACTGTTATGACATCAATATACAGCAGTCTTATGTAGAACGTGAACACGTAGAAAACGACGCATTTGGAAAACATATAATTGACGAGGGATTACCGATTGACGAGTACAAAGTACAAAGTAACAAAGTATTAGACGGTGACAGCGACGGCTTATATTTTTGTGTAAGTTGTTCAGATTGTAGTCAAGTGGTAAGTGCATCAGCTAACGGACAAGTTGAAATTGGAGGGACTTGTAAGCCTAGCAAATATGAACAATCGACTATGATTATTTTTTCAGATAACTTAGAAAACATTAATTGGTATTTAAGTAAAATGGTACTTGAAGCTAAAACAGATGCAATACAAGGGCTTTATGCTGTTCCAAAATGTGCAATTCCTGATAAAGTAGAGGGTTTAATACAAAAAGGCTATGAATGGGATACAGGAGAAAGTGACATTAACTATATAGGAAAAAATAACAATGATGCTGTAATGCAAGAATGGACTATCAGACGACCGACAGATATTGATGGCTACACCCCTGTTAATAACAAATGTTTTACTTATCCATATTGTTTTGTAAACGTAACAAATAATAATGGTAACAGTGTAAAAGCTCAATTTGAGCTTAGTGATGATAGCAGCACTATTACATTTAATTATTATTTTTCCTGTATAGAGGGCAATACATCATTTGGATACTTTAAAAATTATGACGGAGTAGTGAAAAACTTTGACTATTCAATACAGGGTCAGACTAACATAGAATTACCATTTGTAACGAACACGTTTTCAGCTTATATGAGTGCAAATCAAAATTCAATAGCTAATCAATATAAGACAATTGACCGAAACGAAAAATGGGGTAACATTCAAGCTGGAATTAGTGGTGGAATATCTGCTGTAAGCTCTTTAGCAATGGGAAACGTAGCTGGAGCACTTACAAGCGTTGTAGGTGCTGAATCTGGAATGATAAGTAATATGCTACAAGCTGACAACGCAAGAAATTCAATAAACGCAAGTCTTGCAGATATGAAAAACAGACCAGATACAGCTCATGGAAGTTATACAGGTAACGCCCCAACTATATGTGGACAAATAGGGTTTAAGGGTCAGCTAATAACCGTCACAGCTGAAAACATTGAAATGATTGACCATTACTTTTCTATGTATGGCTACAGAGTTAATAAAATTAAACAACCTCAATTTACAAGTCGAAAATATTGGAATTATATTAAAACGTGTGGAATTAATATAATTGCTAACATCCCACAGGATGCATTAGCTGTAATCAAATCAATGTTTAATAATGGGGTTACAATTTGGCACAACGTGAGCTATATGTACAAATATGGAACGTATGAAAAGGAGAACAAGGCACAGTGATTAATATATATACAGATGCTACAGGGTCGTGGTATGGGGGCAATAATGCCCTCAATATCACCCAACAAAAATACAATGCTAAAGCTATAGTTAACTATTTACAGAATATAAGCTCGAAAAATTGGAGCACTAACAGTATTTGTGCAATGTTAGGCAATATGACATTTGAAAGCGGATTGAATCCACAACGACAGGAAATTGGTGGGTCTGGATATGGGCTTGTACAATGGACACCAAAAAGTAACCTACAAACAAGAGCTAAAGTTGTCGGATGTAAATATAACACCATGTACGGACAACTTGCAGTTATTGAATATGAAAGTGATAATGATATACAATGGATTCAGACAAACGACTATCCTATTAGCTTTAGTGATTTTATTAAAGACACACATCATTCCATAGAATGGCTAACAGGTGCATGGCTACGTAATTACGAGCGACCAGCTGACCAAAGTGTAGCTAATATCCAGAAAAGAACGCAAGGTGATACAAGTCATATAGGGTCAGAGCAATGGGCTACGCTTATTAGTGATACAGCTAATAGCGTTGATTTGTTTTTAAGATGGTGTGAAAAAATCGCAAACAATGATACATATTTGTATAAATATGGGTCAGCTCACGGAGTACCGTGGAGCTATGACGGTGTTTATTTTGATTGTAGTAGTTTTGTTAGCTTTGGACTTCACGCTGGAGGTTACGACTTAAAGACCCAATTTACAACAGCAAATCAAAAAGACGAGCTGAAAAAATTAGGATTTAAGGTAATAGCGTATAAGAATAGAAAACAATTAAAGCGTGGCGATATAGTCTTTTATAGAGGGCATACCGAAGTAATATTTGAGAATGACGAAAACGGAGCTACTAAGGTGGTAGGTGCTCACACTGATGAAAACCCACCAGCTGACCAGATAAGCATTGAGCCTTATTATGAGGGGGGCTGGACTTACTTCGCACGACCTACAGGAATCAATACGAATCCCCTACCAGATGACCCCACCGAAGAACCCAGCCTACCAGCATCTAGCTATATGATGAACAGGCGAAAAGGTATGACATTTGTATATCCAAAGAAAAAAGAGTAGCCTGTGGCTACTCTTCAACCTGTTCTGTTAAAACGTCTTTTAACTCATTCTTTAATTTTCTTAATTGCTCAATATATATATCAACAAGAATTTGATTTGGGGTCTTTTCTGTATTCCAATCAATCCCCTGTAATTCTTCAAGCAATTCTCTGTATTTGTCGTATGTTTCTAAGCTAAATTTATCACATACATAAGCATCCTCTAGCTCTTCCATACTATGATATGTTTCACCTTTGATTGTTACAGATGCTAGAGCTTTATGCTTTAACTCTGTTTCTGCTCTTTTCTCTGCTAATGTTAAATTACGTTTTATGTCTTTAATGTATTGACGTAAAAACAACACCTCTATTCTTTTATCTTTTAAATTATATCCCATATTACACCTCATTCCATTTTACTATAAAATTATATATCTTTCCCAATTCCTATGTGATGGAAAACGTTTACCGTTTTCATATTCAGACAAACGACCCTGTTTAATTCCTAAGTGCTGGGCTAACTCTTTTTGAGTTAGTCCAGCCATTTTTCTAGCTTTTTTCAGCTCATTAGCCAGATTCTGTGCTACATAGCCATATATCCTATTTAAGTCTGATTTATCTTTTATATTCATGCTTATACCTCTTTTCTTGCATTTTTTGTCTTTCAACAATATAAATATAGCACAAGTGAGATATTTTTTTTCAACCTTTTTTCAAAATTTTTTAAAAAATTTTTTCCAGAAAAATAGAGCCTATTGGCTCTATTCAATTAAGCGTTTTAACTTATTAAATTCTGTATTGTTTTGTAAATACATAGGACAGGGTTTACCGTTAATGTCATAATGTCTTATGATATGCTTACAGTTAATGCAGCGTTTTTTAATGAATTTAACTAGATATTTTAAAGCTTTAACCTGTTTATCGTTGTAGGGTTCTTCTTTAGTTGAATCACAAAGCTCTATTGATACCGTATTAGCATTAGTATAATAGCCATAATATTTACCCCCACCCAGCGTATTATATTTAGCCCCACCGACAGCATAAGCTATTTTTTTAATATGAATACTGCTATATATTTTACCCTGTTTGTCGATAAAATAATGTGCCCCAGCTTCACGCATATTAGAAGTAGCGAAGTATTTAGCATTGTTTTCGGCTGTGTCACCCTTGTTTCCAGTGCTATGAATAACTATAGCTTTAACATTTGACAGCTTACGTTCGTATGGAGCGTATGAAATAGCTTTAGCTCTGTATTTTCTGTTTATTTTCATATGTATACCTACCTTTTGCTTATTAATAAAGGGGCTGTTGCCAGCCCCATGTTGAGAAGAATATTGTAAGATTAAACCAAATCTACAACCAAAAATTCACGGTTGGAATTTGACTTGTGTGACTTAATTATAATATCAATGCCCTGTGTGACTTCTTCCTCACTATATACATTGATAATGCTATCTAACGACTCTTTAATTGTTGGGCTGATAGATGTATAAAATTCTTCGTCTTTTGTCTTAATGCCTACAACATTAACTTTTGTAATTTCGCCTGTTTCATTGTTGACCTCTTCTTTATCATAGAAAATACAACCAACCATTGTAAGTGGTGTTTCTTTGACCTTATCGCATGTGTTAACTGCAATACTAGCTCTTACTACATCTTTTTTTGATAAACCTACGCTTTTCTTTACTTCCATTCTTACACCTCTGTTTCTTTCCTTTTTTTCGTCTCTGCGAAAAAATACTTAATTAAATTTGTAACACTTGCAATTCCAAATTGCAATTATAATATAACAAAATATGACAATTAATACAACTAAATTCTACAATAAATTGCACCAAACATTACACCGAAAATTCATACAACTTTACCACTT
>ULWN01023014.1_pt1 | contig 15018 bp, 10 predicted proteins | sample 1960371 | NCBI WGS metagenome assembly ULWN01 (sample SAMEA4835813, study PRJEB28245) | human gut metagenome | biome: gut microbiome; material: fecal sample | place: Denmark | collected 2008 | reverse complement strand
CCGCCATCTTCATTTCCCTGTGCGCATCCCGCCTGTCCGCCAAATTAAAATTTTCATAGAGATTATGCTTTTCTTCCCCATAGACCGAGTATAACTCGCAGGTAAGCAGATCCCTCTGGGGCGCATCCAGGTAAATTTCAAATACAGCCTCCTCCGGCAGATATTCCTCCGGTATAAAGTTCTGCATTTTCACCTCAAAATGCTCCTGCAGCACCGGAAGCATGTCCCTTGTAAAGGCCGGGAGCTCGTCCGCCGCCACATAAAGCCCGTTCTTTCCGAAGCTTTCCATGTAAAGAAGGAACTCGCGCACCTCCTCTATCCGTTCTCTGTCCGTTTTCCAGACAATCCCGTCATCAAAAAAGTAACCGTACCTGTTTCCGGTAACAAACTGCATACGCTGCAGCTTTATGGAAATCCCTGTCTTATCTCCATTGATTTCCAGAAGCCGCTCCGGCTCCCCTTCCCGGATTTCCCATTCCCGGCTGCTTTCCTCATCCACTGCTCCAAAAAACGGGGCTGCCTGTGCCGCCTCCAGGAATTCATCCGCCTGATCCCCTGCTATATTCAGTTCCCTCTTATATACCGTGGACAAATAATTTCCTAAATAGCTGCTTCCTTTCAGAAGCGTAAACTGCAGGAACCGCACCATGGGCCTGCTCTCCGGTGCAAAGGCCTCCGGATGATGGTAGAATTCCAGCTCCCTGCCATAGCTTACACGCTCATTCCTTGCCACCGCATTCACGAAATCACCGATATTTTTCAGCACATACATCCGGGTGTTCCCAATCCGGAATTCTGCCTTCATGCTTCCCCCGGTCAGCTTGAAATGGGGCTCCAGCCTTACCTTCCCCAGGATTTCCTGCTGCATCAGGTTTACCTTATCCTTCATCACGTACTGCCCCAGGATCCCATCGAAGCCATAGGTGGAGGTACGCACGGAGGGCGCTGCCGCTCTGCTCACAGGCAGGATCCGGGACGAGGCCTTACCTGTTCTGCGCTCCTCCAGATAAGTGAGCAGCACCGCCGCACAATGCTTGCAAAGCCCGGCATAGGTATAAAAAGCGGGGCACTCGCACTCATATTCCAGGATTTCCCGGTAGTCTTCATCTATTTTAATCTTTACTTCATAAAGATTTCCATGACTGCCGTTCACATTGGCTTCCATGGAAATTACCTCGAAGCCGTCTTCTTTTCCCTTTGTCCACTGCAGATTGCGCACGGAGCCCCTCCGGCTCAATTCCTCTCCCTTTTCAAAGGTCGTCTTATGGCATTCCCGACGGATATCTGTCCGACTCAGCATAATCTCGGTTTCCTCCGCTGTTTTCATGTTTTCCCTGACTGGTCCCGCTACTGTAAGAACCGGATTTATCATACCATTTTCTGAAGGAAATATCCATCCTGTAAAACCAAAGGTTGAGGTTACGTCCGGATCCCTATATAATTGGGGTGAGAACAAAAAAACGCAGATCTGCTGCCGAAAGCAGCAAAAAGGAGACAGATCGGGCATGGACGGCAGAATATTACTTGTAGATGATGAAAAAGATATCGTGGATTTGTTGGAAAATGTCCTGACAGAGGAAGGCTTTTCTTTGATCCAAAAAGCGTATACCGGTACCGAAGCCATAAGGCTGTGCAGGGAATATAATCCCGACATCGTCATTCTGGATATCATGCTCCCGGACCTGGACGGCCTGGAGGTATGCCGAAAGATACGGGAATTCTCTTACTGCTCCATCCTGTTCCTTTCCTCCCGAAACGACGATATTGATAAAATATTGGGCCTGGCCTGCGGGGGAGATGATTATATCACCAAGCCCTTCAGCCCCCGTGAGATGGTGTACCGCGTCAAGGCACAGCTGAGGCGTCAGCAGTATCAGAACGCGGTTCCGTCCCATGCCGGAGGACTGCTGACGGCAGGGCCTCTCACCCTGGATGAGGAAAGCTGCCGGGCCTATAAGGACGGGCAGGAGCTCAGCCTTACCGGACGGGAATTCCTGCTGCTCGCCTGTCTTATGGAAAATGCGGACCGGATTCTCTCCAAAGAAAGGCTTTACGAACATGTATGGGGGGAATACAGCAGCATCTGTGACAATACCATAATGGTCCATATCCGGCACCTGAGGGAAAAGCTGGAGGATAACCCTTCCGTTCCCCGTCTGCTGATCACGGTAAAGGGCCTGGGCTATAAATTAAAGAAAAAGGTGGACTAATCTGCATGAAAAGCTCCGGTTACCGTTCCATTTTCCATATTTACCTGATTTTTTTCCTCTCCCTTTTCGGCGCCCTGACGGCGGCAGTCATTCTTTCCTTTCTCCTCTTTTCCCTGCAAAAGCCGGATGGCTCTCTTGTAAGAAGCGACTGGCCCAGAAAGTTCACGGAACAATTCGGGGAACAGATTGTTTTTACAGACGGGAAGCCGCTGCTGCTCCAGTCAGGAATGGAATTATTGCAGGAAGAAGGAATCGGATTCCAGATCCTGGATGCTTCGGGCCGTGAGATTTACAGCTTCCAACGGCCGGAATATGCTCCCGGCGTCTATTCTGCACCGGATCTGCTGCTTCTTTTCTCAGAAGGACAGACGCAGGACGGACAGGGGATTTGTTTTGCCTCCCCATTGTCCGGTGATTATTGCTGCCTTCTCTATTTTCCCATAAAGGTATCCAGGGCCACCATGTATCTGAACGGACAGCGTTTTACCGGCGGGAAAACAGTTATTCTGGCTGCGGCTGCCATTCTCTTTCTCATCATCCTTTTTTCCGGCCTTGCCTATGGTGTATTCACCACGCGGAGCATGAACCGGCTGATCACCTCCATCCGGGAAATCGCCGCCCGCAGCTATCTGCCCGTCAGCGGCGGCGGCGTCTTCCGTGATCTCTACGACAGCATGAACCGGCTGGACAGGGAAATCCGCACAAGCGACCGGCTGAGGGAACAGACCGAAAGGATGCAGGAAGAATGGATCGCCAACATCACCCATGACCTGAAAACTCCCCTGTCCCCCATCCGGGGCTATGCGGAGCTGATGCAGGAGCCCGATTCCGCCAAGCAGGAGCAATACGGCCAATATGCGCGGATTATCCTGAAAAACACGTCCTACATGGAAGCGCTCATCGATGACCTGAAGCTGACTTATCAGCTGAAGAACGGAATGGTTCCCATGAAAAAAGAGGAGCAGAACCTTGTCCGTTTTCTCAGGGAGCTTGTCATTGATATCTTGAATACTCCCGAGTATGAACAACGCAGGATTCTCTTTACCTGCACCCGGGAAACCATCCTTTTTTCCTTCGTTCCCACTCTCCTGACGCGTGCTTTCCGGAACCTTATCCTGAATGCCTTTCTCCATGGGGAAGCGGAGACAGAGGCTGCCCTGCATATCTGCCAGGAGGGGACTGTGATTCAGATAACCGTCTCCGACAACGGAAAAGGAATCCCTGAAAAGGATCAGGAAAATCTCTTCCGCCGCTATTACCGGGGAACCGGAACGGATGAGAAAACGGAGGGAACCGGCCTGGGGCTTGCCATTGTAAAAAATATCGTTTCCATGCACAAAGGTACCATCTCCGTTTCCAGTATTCCCGGAACGGGAACGGCCTTTCATATACGCTTTCCTCTGTCTTAAGGTTAATTAAGGTTGCCTGAAAATCCGGTTAAGGTTGGCAGTTTATCATGACTCTATGATAACTGACAACCTTTTTTGTTTATCTTTAGGAGGTGCAACCTTGAATATTGTCCTGAAATACATCCTCACCAATTTAAAAGAACGGAAACTGCGGACAGCAGTCATGCTGCTTTCCATTCCCTTGTCCTCCATGCTTCTGTTCGTTTCCTTTTCCATCGGCGAATCCTATGAAAGCGCACAGCAGAAAATGGCCAGAGGGATGGCCGGAAGCGCCACACTTGCTGTTTCATCCGCTGACGGCACAGGCCTGGTGCCGGCCGATGCCATACCCGCCCTTCCCTCCATCCGGGCAAGTGCAGGGGTTCTGGAGGCATCCGCCCTTTATAAGGAAAATGGTTATTATGAAACCATTGATCTGGTAGCCGCCCCATTGTCCCAGCTGAATCAAATCAATCCGCCCCGCTTAAAAAACGGCGGAGAACTTTCCGGTTTTTCCGGCAGCAGGATCCTCTTACCCGATCGGTTTACCTCCAAATACGGGATAGAAAAGGGGGATACCATCACCCTGCAGATAAAGGGAAATCCGATAAGCTTTGAAGTGGCGGATATCGCTTCCTACGATACGGTTTTCCTGCGTCACACAAGAGGAGCGACCGCCCTTCTTCCTCTGGAAACCCTTTCCGGACTATTGGGAGAAGGGGAAGGCTTCAGCCGGATTTTGCTGGAACCGGCTGACGGCGTTTCCACAGCCAGCCTGAAGCAGGAGCTGGAAGCCGCTCTGCCGGACGGAGCATACCGCGTGACGGAAATCGTGAATGAAGCCCGTATCGCTGCGGATGCAAGACAGAAATCCATGCCCTTTTTCCTGATCAGCTTTTTCTCGCTGACCATGAGTGTCTTCATCATATTCAGCAGCTACAAGGTCATCACCCTGGACAGGCTGCCCGTCATCGGCACCTTCCGCAGCATCGGCGCAACCCGGAAAACCGTTTCCCGTATTCTACTGCTGGAAAGCCTCCTGTATGGCTGCGCAGGCGGACTGCTGGGCATACCGCCCGGAATCCTGGTACTGTATTTCCTCCTTCAGGGCATGGGGGAAAACCTGTCCCAGGGAATGGAAATTCCCATAGTCATCTCTGTATACGGCCTTTTCAGTTCCTTTGCCGTCGCGGTAACCGTCTCCCTTCTCAGCGCCTGGATTCCTGTACACAGGGCCAGCCGCCTGCCGGTAAAGGAAGTGGTTCTCGGAAATGTGGAAGAAGAACCGGTTTCCCGCCCACTCGTCCTGATTACAGGCGCCGCCCTGTTTTTTCTGTCCGTCATCCTTCCCAAAGCCGTTCCGGAGAACCTGCTTTATCCGGCAGGCGCCCTTTCCCTGCTCGGACTTCTCTGCGCGGCGATCATGCTCATTCCGCTGCTGACCAACGCGGCGTCACGCAGCCTGGAATTCCTTTATGGCTTCTTTCCCGGCAATGAATGCAGACTGGCCGCCAGGAACATGCGTGACAACAAGAATGTCACCCAGAATGTCACCCTCCTGTTCATCAGCATATCTGCCGTCATCGTCATCCGTGTGGTGGGAAGCTTTGTGACCACCTATGTGAGCGATGTTTTCAACGGCGCAGAACTGGAAGGCTTCGCGGACGGAATGATAGATCAGGCCTTTGTCGATGAGGTGAAGGCAATGGACGACGTGGAAAAGGTACTCCCTCTCTATGTCTTTAACGGAAAGCTGCAGGGGAACGGCATTCCTTTTTCCCGTCTGGAGGCCACTTCCAATCTGGAATGGTATAACACCATGTTCGCCCTCCATTACACCGGGCAGGAAGAAAAAGAACAGGCCGAAGCAGTTTTTGGTTCCGGCCGGTCGATTATCCTGAGTGAAGACAGGATGAAGCAGGCCGGCTTATCCCCGGGCGATACCATCCGTTTATCCGACGGCGCTTCGGAAAAGGATTACACCGTGGCAGGAAGCTTTAAATCAAGGGCAACCGACGTGGAGGCGGTGATTCCCTCCGACTGTGCGGTCACTGATTTCAGCCCCTCCTCCTATGGTTTCCTGGCTTATACCGCCGCCGACCCGGAGGCAGTCATGATCCAGATCCGGGATCTGTTCGCAGATACTCCCAACTGGAGCCGTACGGTGGAAGAATTTAATACGGACGCCCTTTCTACCGTAGGCGCTTTCCTTCAGCCCATGCACAGCATGACCTACTTTATCTTACTCCTGGCCGCCATAGGCGTAATCAACAACCTTCTGATTAACTATATGCAGAAACGGCGGAGCATCGCCATGTATAAGTCCGTGGGCTTAAGCTGCCGTCAAAACAGGAAAATGACCCTGACCGAAGGCTTCTCCTCCGGTCTGCTGGGGGCTTTGATCGCCATGTTTGTTTCCTACCAGGAAATACAAACGATCTTTCTGGTAGCCGGCCCGAAAATATCCATGGTTCCCAGACTGGAGGCCTCTTCCTTCCTGACCGCCGGTACGCTCGGAATCCTGGTAACCCTGCTCGGTTCTGTCGTCCCTATCTGGAAAAGCCGCAGGATGAATCTGATCGAAGAAATAAAATTTGAATAAGAAAGCGAAGGTCTGGTATATGAAAGCATTGGAAAAAAACATCGCCATAGAAGGCAGGCATCTCGTCAAAGATTTCAATCCCGGCGGGGCTGCCACGAAGGTACTCAAAGATGTATCTCTGCAGATAGCACAGGGGGAATTCGCCTCCATCATGGGCCCGTCCGGTTCCGGGAAAAGCACGCTCCTCTATATCCTGGGCGGCCTGGATACCCCCACATCAGGATCCGTCCTGCTCAACGGCACCGATATTTCCCGGTTTGACGACGAGAAAATGAGCCGGATCCGCCGTCAGAAAATCGGATTTGTTTTTCAGTTTTATAATCTGATACCCAATCTGAGCGTGGAAGAAAATATCCTGCTCCCCCTGCTGCTTGACGGCAGGAAAAAACAGGATTATAAAAGCGACTTGGAATATATCCTGGAGGTTGTGGGACTCTCCCACCGCCGCAGGCATACGCCCCGGGAATTGTCCGGCGGCCAGCAGCAGCGGGTGGCTATCGCCAGGGCCCTGATCAGCAGACCGGAAATCCTCTTTGCCGATGAACCAACCGGCAACCTGGATACAAAGACCGGAGAGGAAATTATGGCTCTTTTACAGGAGATCAACCAGACCAACGGGCAGACCATCCTTATGGTCACCCATTCTCCTGAAGCCGCCAAAAGCAGCAGCCGGATTATAACGGTGCGGGACGGTGTTATCTGTTAATCCGCCGCCTGCCGGAACACGGAAGCAATAAACGGACAGGGGGGAGGGGCTGCCCCTTCTCCCCTATCCGTTTTGTTTCATCCAGGCAAGCACCTCATCCCAATCCCTGACCTTTGTATTTTGCATCCAGTCATAGAAAAGGCCTTTCAGCCTGTCCGCCGTCTCTTTTTCTTCCGCCGCGATATCATGCAGCTCCGTCCTGTCCCTGTCCATATCATACAGTTCAAACGGACCCGGATATTTCCTGACCAGCTTATACTTTCCCAGACGGACGCCGCAGTTTCCTTCATGCTCCCAGTAAATCGGCCTTTCCCGTTCCCATTCCCTTCCCTCTTCCACATTCCCGGCAAAACTCACCGCCAGGCTTTCCCCCTGAAGGGGAATCAAGGTCTTATCCCCTTTTTTATCAGGGTACCTTCCTCCCGCCAGTTCCAGGAGCGTGGGAAAGATATCGATAAAATGCACCGGTGTATGCCGCAGAACCCCCTTTTCCCGGATTCCTTTCTTCCACTGCACCACAAAGGGAGACGCAATCCCGCCCTCATGGATCCAGTGCTTGAACAGGCGGAAAGGCGTATTGCTCACATTGGCCCAAGGAAGGCCGTAGCTGATGTATGTATCTTCTCCGCCGGGACGTTTCCTCGTCTGGTTTCCCACAGCCACAGTCCTGCCGTCCAGGGTCATGCCTTCCGCAAAATTCATCACCCAGCCGTCCGGCGGAAGCTCCTCGGCACAGGCTCCGTTATCCGAAAGGAAAAGAAATACCGTATCCTCCTCTTCCCCGGTATCCTGCACCGCTTCCATTATCTGCCCCACCGCTCTGTCCATTTCCATCACCTGGGCGGCATACACTGCCATCTTGATATCCTCCCAGTCTTTCTCCTCCATGCTGTCCCAATCCGGAGACTCCGCATCCCTCGGCGACATATCCCAGATGTCCCGGACAAGCCCCATCTCCACCTGTCGGCGGTACCGCTGTCTGCGGATCTCATCCCAGCCGCACAGATAAGAGCCTTCCCGTTCCCGGATATCCTTTTCCCTGGCATGCAGGGGCCAGTGGGGCGCATTGAATGCCACATAAAGGAAATACGGATTCCCGCCGCCGGAAAACTGCCTGATATATTCACAGCTTTTTTCCGCTATTTTTTCCGTATAGTAAAAATCCTCGGAAGGCTTTACAGAAAGCCATTTCCCGTCCTCCGTCAGGGTGACCGGATTATAATAATTCCCCGCGCCCTCCAGCGTGCCGTAAAACCGATCAAATCCTCTTTGAAGGGGGGTGGGATAGCCTTCCTGCCCTGCTATGCTTCCGGCTTCCTCCCGGTGTCCGTACTCGCCTCCCACATGCCACTTTCCCACCATTCCTGTCCGGTAACCGCAGTTTTTCAGTCCTTCCGCCAGGGTAAGGCAGTTTTCATTCAGATAGCCCTGATATTCGGGAATCCCGATATTGCCGGTCATGTGCCCCACCCCCGCCTGATGAGGGTACAGCCCTGTCAGAAGGGACGCGCGGCTCGGACAGCATCTCGCGTTGCTGTACATCTGGGTATAGCGCAGACCGCAGGCCGCCATGCGATCGATACTGGGCGTCGGTATTTCAGAACCATAGCACCCGATATCGGAAAATCCCATATCATCTGCCAGAAACAATATTATATTAGGTCTTTTTTCCTCTTTCATAAGCCCCTTCCCTTATTCCATGGCTTCCTCAGCCGCTTTTTCAAACAGCAGGTCAATCTCTTCCGGCGTCAGCTCTCTTCCCGTATATTCACGGAACCGCGCCTGGAAATCCTTCTGCCAGCTTTCGGCATTAAAAAGCGCTGTCAGGGCCACCCCGGATTTTTCCGGATTATCCGAAGCATGCCGGATTTCCTGTATAAGCCGCCCGGCACGCTCTCCTTCATAAAATTTCTGCATCTGGAAATTGGCCCAATAATGGAACTTTCCCCTTATGGAACCATGATAAGGCTCATAGGGAACCGGCACAAAATCCCCGTTTCGGATATTGCCTTCCGGCCCGCATTCCTGTTCGTAAAGCAAGGCTTCCCTGCGCAGGCGGCATACTGTGTTCCGGATACGCCCTTCCTTTTCCTCCGCCAGGTTATGCTCTTCCCCGCCGTCATCCCTCATATCGTACAATTCTTCATACCCGCCGTTGTAATGGAAAACATATTTATACCTGTCATTCCTGCACATCACCCAGCGCCGGTATCCCAGGCCGGAAGAAGAAAACTGGAATTCCCGATCGTTCTTCTCCGCCAGCCGGAAAAGGGATTCTCCCCGCAGCTCCCCGTCCGGATAAGCAAGTCCACAGACATCCAGACAGGTGGGCAGCAGATCGAAGCTATCCACAAAGCCTCCGATTTTTCTTCCTCCCGCAAGCCTCTTTGGATAACGCAGAAGCAAAGGCACGCGCACAGAGCCTTCATAAGCCAGTTCTTTACTGTAATACCCCTTATCCTGCAGCATTTCCCCATGATCGGAGGTGAAAATGATAAGCGTATTATCAAGAAGCCCTTTTCCCGCAGAGTGTCCAGAATCTTTCCCACCGCCATATCCACCATGCTCACAGCCGTATAATAGGCTTTCCTTATCGCTTCCTTCTGTTCCCTGCTGTCCCAATCCCCGAACCAGGGATTCGGCTCATTGCCGTCCATCGGCATCCGGGAACGGGGAACCGGCTCCGGAATCACAGCCTCCCTGTACAGGCCGTCCAGCTCTTTCGGAATATTCCAGGGCGGATGCGGCTGAATGAACCCGCACATCAGGAAGAACGGCTCCTCTCCGTTTTCTCCCAGCCACTGTATGCTTCTGTCAGCCACCCACATGGTCCCGTGATCCTCAAGCTTCTGAACCGAATTCTGCGGTACATGATACAAAAGCGGCCTGACCCCATGCTGGTTCTGGATATCCCCAAGCCCTTTCTCCTTCAGATACTGCAGATACTGATCATCCTGCCTTCTTTTGGGCAGTTCCTCCATCAGGTACATTTCCCCGAAGCCATGATGCTCCCTTGCAGGGAAAAAATGCATTTTCCCTACCGCCGCCGTCCTGTAGCCGTTTTCGCTGAAAATACGGGGAAGGGTGGGCGTGTCATAATTATCGATGGGCTTTTCTTCCAGATTGGTATAATAGCCATGATCCCGGCCCGGACGCCCTGTAAGCAAATCATGCCTGCATGCCATACATACCGGGTTCGTGGAATGGCACTGTTCAAAAAAAACCCCTCCCCCGGCCAGCCGATCCAGATTCGGGGTATGCATATGGGGAAAGCCTGCCGCCCCGATAGTATCATACCGCTGCTGATCCGAAAGAAGCAGCAGCACATTGGGCCTTTTCTTCGTTTTTTCTTCCATCCTGTTCTCCTTTTTATAAGCTTTGCCGCCGCTCATCCCTTGACTGCCCCTATCATAACCCCTTTTTCAAAGTATTTCTGTACAAAAGGATAGACACAGAGGATGGGCAGAGTGGACACAATAATTACCGCATATTTTACCTGATCCGCACTGTCCTGGGCATAGCCTCCCTGAATCCCTCCGTTTCCTCCCGAAAAGGCTTCATTCAGAAGCAGTATCCTGCGCAGAACGATCTGCAGCGGATCGTTGGCTCCGTTGTTATTAAAAATCAGGGCGTTAAAATAATCATTCCAATGGGCTACCGCATAATACAGGAGCAGAACGGATATCAGCGCCTTGGACAGCGGAAGCACTACCTTCGTGAAATAAGAGACATGAGAGCACCCGTCCAAAATGGCCGCCTCATATAAATCCTCCGGTATGGAATTGGAGATAAACGTCCTCGCTATGATCAGATTATAAATATTAATCGCCATATATACAATCAATATCGCTTTGGTGCTTATCAGATGCAGGGAGCTTACCGTCATATAAAGCGGCACCAGACCGCCGCTGAAGAACATGGTAAAAACAAAATAAAGCATCACCTTATCCGCCATGCGGAAATCCTTACGGGAAAGGGCATAGGCCGCAGGCAGCGTCACCGCCATATTCAGCATGGTTCCGGCTGTCACATAGAGAATCGTGTTAGCATACCCCTTCCAAATCCTCGCATCGTTCAGAATCTGTTCATAGCCGTAAAAACGGATATCCTTCGGAAGGAACGTAACCTTTCCCAGATTGACCAGGTTGGAATTGCTGACAGAGGCGATAACGACAAACCATAGGGGATATGCGATAATGATAAAAATCACAATGCTGAGCACAATAACGGCAGCGGAAAAAATGGTATCCGGCCAGTAAATCTTTTTTCTTTTTGTTTTCAATTTTTATCCTTTCTGTCTGCGTCTTTCCCGCAGACGTAAATGCAGATATCAGCTACAGCAATCCGTTTCCGGTCGTCCTCTTGGCGATATGGTTGGTCACCAGCAGGAATAAAAAGTTGATTATGTTATTAAAAAGCCCTACCGCAGCGCCGAAGGAAAACTGGGATGATTTGATTCCCACAGAATATACATAGGTGGAAATCACCTGGCTCGCCCCCAGATTCAGACTGTTCTGCATCAGATAGATTTTATCAAAGCCCACCGCAAGGATATGTCCCATATTCATAATCAGCAGAATGATAACCGTGGGAAGAATTGCCGGGAAATCGATATTCCACATGGTCTGCCATTTATTCGCCCCGTCAATTCTGCAGGCATCATACAGCTGGGTATCCACGGAAGACAGCGCGGCGATATAGATAATGCTGTTCCACCCCATACTCTGCCATACCCCCGACAGCACATATACCGGAACGAAAGCCTTTTCCGAACCCAGAAGGTTGGTATTTTCCGCCGCCAGATGAATGCTTTTCAGGAAATTCCCCACCACGCCGCTGTCATTTGCCAGCATAATATTAAGCATCGATACCAGTACCACCACCGAAATAAAATAAGGGATATAAACCGTGGTCTGCACCGTACGTTTCCATTTTTTATTTCTGATCTGATTGATCATCATAGCCAGGATGATCGGGGCCGGAAAACCCACAATAATGCTGACCGCAGAGATCACAAACGTATTTTTCAGGGTCGTAAGGAACATGGGGCTGGAAAAATACTGATTAAAATATTTCATCCCCACAAACTCCCCTCCGGTAATTCCCGCCAAAAAGCTGTATTCCCGGAACGCCAGCTGCATTCCGTACATCGGTATATAGCAGAAAATAAATACATATATAACAGCCGGGAAAAGCATGAGCCACAGCTGATAATTCTTTTTCCAGTATTTTGCCTTCCTTTTCATAGCACGCCTCTCTTTACATGCGGGACTGTCCCTTTCCAGTGAAAAAGGAACAGTCCCTGCAGGATTATTTATTCAGATATTCCTCAAATGCCGCCTGGCGGATTTCCAATATCTGAGGAAGTCCCGCGTCATTCACATTCTGCACATAGGTATCCCAATCCTTGTCAATATCCGATTCCCCGGTAAGCCACAGGGACCAATAATTATCAATAATGTTATTGATATTCGCCTGGGTAAGGGCCATGGTATTCTGATCCTCATCCGTATACTTCATAAACATCTGCGGATAATAGTCGGATTCCCCCATTTTATTCAGGACCGCATCATAGTCTTTTCTTTCTTCCACGGCAAAAGTCATATCCTGTGCCATTTCCAGCTCCGTACTTCTGCGGATATACATGGGGCCGTTCCCTGCGAAGGCATTCGTCCATTTCCAGGTACCCGGATCCATATCCGCATCCAGAGGAGGAAGCACCTTAAAGGAATGATCGCCTGTCTGCTCCACACAGCCATCCGTAATTCCCCCGAACAATACCTGTACACTGGCAGCCTCATCATAAAAGGTATCGATGAAACGCATGGCTGCTTCAGGATTTTTACATTTGGCGCTCATACAGATCCTGTTCGCGGACATATTCAGCCCGGAATAATCATTTCTCCAGCGGGTATCATAGGTTCCCGGCTCACAATCCACATCATAGGCAAGAGGGGCAAGCGGCACATACTGGGTATACAGCTTCGGCCCGAATTTATCGGTTTCTTCCCAGCCGAAGGCTACACCCACCAGAGCGTTTCCGTCCTCGTCGCCCCGGGACAGGGACTGGTAGGTGGAATAATCACTTGTCAGCGCTTTCTGGTTAATGAGTCCTTCCTTATACAATTCAGACATAAATCGGAGGAAATCACGGTATCTTTCATCCACCGCATAGCATTTCACCTTTCCGTCCTCCGCAAAATAGCCTTCCTGCCCCCAGTTTGTAAGCTGTATTCCCGTAGCTCCCAGCAGGTTCGTCAGGGAATAGGCGCTGTTGAACCATGCGTTGTTGCCTCCGTATGCATTAAAGTCCAGCGGGACCTCATCATCCGGATTCCCGTTTCCGTTGGCATCCTGCTCCTTAAAAGCTTTCAGAACCTCCTTAAGCTCCATAAAGGTTTCCGGCATTTCCAGCCCCAGATTATCCAGCCATTCCTTATTAATGAACATGACTGTATTCGTGGCCGGCCATTTCCCCTGGAATTTAGGTGTGGCAAATATTTTACCTTCCTTTGTCGTTGCCAGAATCCTGGTATCCGGTTCCTCCTCAAACATCTGCATAACATTAGGCGCATTTTCCTCTATCAGCGAAGACAATTCCATAAACAAACCATTATACTTCGTATAATCGGAATCCACCGTGGCATTAATCAGGATATCCGGTATATCCCCGGAAGCAAACCGTGTGGACTTGGTAGTTTCCCAATCCGAATAAATCTGCTCCCATTCAATATCCACATTTGCTTTCTCTTCCAATTCCTGCAGCCACTGCAGTTCATTCATATCCTTGGTTAAGGAATGAGACACATAAAGCCCCGTCAATTTCACGGCCTCCCCATTCCCGCTCTCCTGTGCATTTCCGTCCGCCTGCGTTTCCTTCCCGTTTACAGCAGATGTATTTTCCGAATTTCCGCTTTCCCGCGAACCGCAGCCCCCCAGCGGAAGCGCCAGCATACATACCGACAGCAGAAGTGCAATTACTTTCCTTCTCATACCATTTCCTCCTGAATTCATTCTTCGTTTTTTGCTTCGTATCCTGTATCAGTTCATTCTGCTGCAGCACTTCTGAACCTGAAACCAGTTTATCCCTCCCTCACCGCATTTGTAAATATCGCATATTTCAAGCGTGCCGATTTTGAATATCACCGTCATTTTTACCATCTTATTCCATGTTTTCAAAATCAGCCGCTTTCAATATTGTACCCTTTCACCATATTTCATCGTTTTCCGCATCCCGCAGCCCCTTCATGAAACCAATGACTTTTCTATTCCGCCATGCTATGATTAACTTTAATCATACCCGCACCCGAACAACGCGGTGCCGCAAAAGGACACAGGAAAAGGAGCCGGCCATGTGAACAACGAGACAATCATGGATAATAACAGAAACTATTGGAATGAAAATGCAGACCTGTGGTTTGGAACCACTGCATTACCCGAATACGGGGTAAAATTTGTGACGGAGGATGACTTACATTTATTTGGAAATATATCATGCAGAACGAAATGCCGGGGAATTATGGGGGCTGGATATCTCCCAAAAGCAGCTGGATCATGCGAAATCCTTATTATCAGAAAATGGTTATGCCGCAAAGCTAATATGTTCGCCTATGGAAGCAGACATTGATATCCCAAAGGATTATTTTGACTTTGTATACTCCATATATGGAATCGGCTGGACTACTGATATACAGGTTTGTTCCTTCCTCATGGATGCCAAAAAGCCGGACCGGAAATCTGTTTCATTTTCCGATCCGGCTTTTTCTATTTGCTCCTGTCCGCCGCGTCTTCGCATCCCATTCATTGGGAATGCCTGCAATAGGAGCGTATTGTCAGTACTGTAAATACAGGAATTTCCACCAGGGCCGCCCCAAGAATCACATAAGGCGTCCATACACAGCGGCTTCCAATATGCAGGAAATTAAAATCCGTCATTTCTGAAGCAAAACCTCCCAATATTGAGACACCCCCGGAAGGCAGCAGGCACCGTAACCAGGATATTCCATTCCCGCCGGATGCCATAAATAAAATAATGGGACTCAGGAAAAACAGCAGGGCCAAAGCCAGCGCCGCCACCGTATTTTGGCACCGTGAAGACAGAAACAGGGTAAA
>ULWN01047269.1_pt1 | contig 15039 bp, 14 predicted proteins | sample 1960371 | NCBI WGS metagenome assembly ULWN01 (sample SAMEA4835813, study PRJEB28245) | human gut metagenome | biome: gut microbiome; material: fecal sample | place: Denmark | collected 2008 | reverse complement strand
CCGATACACAGCCGACGAAATGTTTTCCCGCATAAGAACGAATCAAACATCAACAGGAAGAAAACCGCTCTGAGAAATCAGGGCGGTTTTCTTGCAAAATAGCATCAATGTTAATAACTTCCCCAAATAGAAAGTTTTTAACATTGATGTGAAAAACTTTTCTGTGCTTCTTTTCCTCGTTTTTTGACACACGGCAGTTGCCGCGATACTATGAACCCATCAAAGGATTTGGAGGTACACACTATGAAGCGAGGAAGTTTTGCAGCCGGTTTTCTTACCTGCCTGCTGTTGGCTGGCGTCACCACCACGGCGTATGCTGCCGGAATCGTGGCGGAGCGCAGTCACCATCGCATTGTCGTAGATGGAAAAGAAGCGCAGATGGAAGCCTATGTCATCAACGGCAGCAACTATGTGCGGCTGCGGGACATCGGCAAGGCTGTTGGTTTCGAGGTTTATTGGGATAGCGAGAACGGCTGTGTGCAGGTGGAGAGCGGAAAACCTTACACCGGCGAAGAACCGGCAAAGGACGAAGTCATCAAACCCGCGCCGCAGCCAGAACCCACAGTCCCCGCCAATGATGCCGATGTGGATGCCATGAAACAGGACATCGTTGACCGCACCAATGCCCTGCGCAAAGAAAACGGCGTTGCTGTGCTACGTGTCAACGACAGGCTCATGCAGGCGGCGCAGGTGCGCGCCGATGAGATCGCCGCGAGCGGTGTTTACTCTCACACCCGTCCGGATGGACGCAAGAGCAATACCGTCACCGACAGCAAGTACACCGGTGAAAACCTACACAATATCTCGGAGCTGTATCTCGAGCAGCAGCACAAAACGCTCTCTGAGGCGGTGGTCGAGCTGTGGTCCAACTCCAAGGCCCATGCGGACAACATGACAAGCTCCCGCTATGGTGAGATCGGCGTTGGGCTGGCGCGCGGTATTGACAAGGACGGCTTCGACTGCTGGTACTGCGTGCAGGTCTTTCTGCTGGACGGCTGTGAAGTCACCTGGGTGGATACGCCCGCAAGTAAGTAAATCATCAACTCTCACGCAAGAGCAGATCGGCAAGGTCTGCTCTTTTTATTACGCATTTTTAGAAAGGAGAACCCTATGAAACCCATGAAAAAACGCCTGCTGTCACTGCTTTTAACGCTGGTGACGATCTTGAGCCTGCTGCCGACTGCGGCTTTCGCCGCGTCGAACACGGGTTCCGGCCTCAAAATTACCACCAATCAGGCATATTGGAGCACACGCCTGCTCGCCAACGGAACCCCGTACAGCTACCGTCCTCCGCTGGCAGACGGCAAGCTCGTGTACTGCATGGACAGCGGACTTGGATACCATTACGCAACCCCATCGTACTTAAATTCGTTTAGCTGGACATCCGGCTCCGGTGCAGATGCAGATGCCGTATTGCAGTCGGCTGTCACGAACAGTGGTCTCAGCGAGATGGACGCCGCGACCGTTGAGAACGTCAAGTGGATGATGACCTACCTCAACGACTGCAAGGAATCCAACGTCGGCCAGCTTTTTATGGCGGTACAGACCTACGTTTGGGAGAATCAATCCTATAAGGGCGAACCCGGCGGAGACGGCGACGCGGGCGGCTATGCCAACGCCGACACCTACGAGCTGTATCTGAGCCTTATCGACTCCCTCCTTGCAAAGAAAGCAGCTGAGGATGCCGGGTTCCAGCGCCAGATCGAAGAGTATAAGTCACAGGGCATCCGCGCATCCATCGTGGAGGATGAGAGTGCAAAGTGGGCGGTTTTTGCGATCTCCAGCAACCGCAAAAATCAGTCGTTTTTTAACTACTACGGCCCGCGCAAACTCGTAACGGGCGAGCCTGCGCCCGACCAGCCCGAGCAGCCTGCGGGTGGCACGGGCAAGATCGTGCTGAAGAAAACTGCCGGTGGAACCACAACTGGTCTCGCCGGCGCACGTTTCGGCATCTATTTCAACGGGCAGATCGTCGGCAGCGACATCACCAATGCTCAGGGCGAGATCTATGTCGAGGACGCCGCGACCGGCCTTTGGAGTTTTGTCGAGACATCCGCACCGGACGGCTATTGCGTCGATCCCACGCCGAAGAGCGTGTACGTAGATGTAACTGAGGGTGACCGCGAATACACCGTTGCGGCGGTCAACTACGAAAAGCCCGATATGAAGATCATCAAGCGCGACGCCATGAGCGGCAAGCCCATCGCTGGCACGGTCTTTTCCATTAAGTCCGTTACCGGCAGCTATTCCACCTCCGTCACGACCGGGACGGATGGCTCCGCAACGCTTTCGGCACTTCCCGCAGGCGTCTATGTGGTGCGCGAGGAATCCGTTCCGGAGCCGTACATCGTGAGCAATACGGAGCAGACCGTGGCGCTGCGCCCCGGCAAGACCTCCGAAGCCATCTTCGTTGACTATGAAAAGCCGGATCTTGAGATCATCAAGAAAAACATCGCCAACGGAGAGCCTATCGAGGGCGTGACCTATCTCATTGAGCAGATCGACGGCAGCTACTCCACCAGCGCCACGACGGACAGCGCGGGGCGCATCTTCCTCGATTCCATCCCCGTGGGCAGCTATCGCATCACGGAGAAAAATGTGCCTTCCCATGTCATTCTCTCTGAGATCCCACAGGAAGTCTATCTGGAAGCAGGCTGCACCCGCACGGTGACCTTTTTCAACGCGGTCAAGCCCTCCCTGACGATTCTGAAGCGGAACAGCGTCACCGGAGATTATCTTGCCAACGCCAAGTTCCATATCTATTACGGCTCGGACAATACCACCACCGGCGAGATCAACGACCTCGGCATGTTCACAACGGCCTCCGATGGTAAAATCACCATCACCGACGTAAACCGTGGCTGGTACAAACTGGTGGAGGAGTCCGCTCCCAAGGGCTTCGGCATTCAGGGCAGCGGGGTCACCGAGTTCTATCTGGAAGCCAATACCTCTAAGACCGTGACCGTGGACAATGTTCCTCACAGTGCCCTCGTCGTGTACAAATATGACGCCAAAACCGGAAAAGGTCTGGAGGGCTGCCGCTTTGAACTGCGCTATCTCAGCGGCAATACCAGCGGCACTGGCGGCACAGTCATCGGTACCTATGTGACCGGCCCCAACGGGGCGTTCACCGTGACAAACCTCAAACGCGGCACTTACATCTGCCAGGAACTCGAGAGCGATGAAAATCACATCATCGACCGCGAACCCCAAACCGTGTGGATCTCCGGCGAGGATCAGGATGTGGTGATGCTCCGCTTCGGCAATGCTCCTCTGGGATCGCTCTTGATTACTAAACTGAGCGATGACAACAAGCACGAACCGCTCTCCGGCGTAGAGTTTCTGTTGACCGACAGCAGCGGCCATTATCTCGGCAACGACAACGGCCGTTTCACCACCAATGCCGCGGGCGAAATTCTGGTGGATGGTCTGGAACCCGGCATGATGGTCATCGCCCGTGAAGTCCGGGCAAAAACGGGCTACCTGCTGGATGACAGCCCCCAGCACGCGCTCATCAAGAGCGGCGAAACGGCGCATTTGCAGTTTCTGAACCAGCCTGCCGGAAATCTCATCATCCGCAAGGTCAGCTCCGGCCCCAACGGGGCGCCGCTGGAGGGCGTAGAGTTTAAGATCACCTATGCAGACGGCAGCTTCGTCCCGGACGCCAACGGCGAACTGTCCAGCAACGGCATTTATTACACCAATAAATCCGGTGAGATCCGCATTTCCGGCGTCGTCGGCACCGTGGTAGCAACGGAAACCAAGACGATTTCGGGGTTCACCATTGACGAAGCGACCCGTACACAGACGGTGGTCGTCAACCCCAATGACACGCAGACGCTGACCTTTTACAACAAACCCACTACAACATTGATTCTCCAGAAATACATTTCCGGCACGAAAAATGAACCGCTTGCCGGGGTACAGTTCCTTGTGACGGACTCCTCCGGCGCGGTAGTCGGCCCCAACAACGGCTACTATACCACCGACGCTGCAGGCCAGATCGTCATTGAGGGTCTGACCGACGGCATGACCGTTACCGCAAAAGAGGTCAAATCTGTGGATGGATTCGTGTTGGACGGGGCGCCGCAAAGCATCAAGATCGACCAGAGCCAGTCTCCCCAGCGCATGACCTTCTGGAATGAGCGACAGGGCGCGCTCATCATCAACAAGCTGTCCTCTCTGGACCGCAAGACGCCGCTGGAGGGCGTTACCTTCAAAATCACTACGGCTACCGGCGAGTTTGTCCCCGACGAAAACGGAAAAATCAGCTCCAACGGTCTGTACTATACCGACGAAAACGGGCAGATCATTCTCAAGGGCGTCACCGGCACACTGGTGGTGACAGAGGAAAAATCCATCTCTGGTTACACCATCGACGAGAATACGCGCACGCAGACCGTGGTGGTCAACCCCAATGACACGCAGTCCCTCTATTTTTATAATGCTCCCATCGGCGGGCTGGAGCTGGTGAAAGTGAATGCGGCGGACAAAACCCAGCGTATCCCCAACACCACCTTCGAGATCCGCCGTGTCAGCGATGGCGGTCTGGTGGACACCGTCACCACCGGAACGGACGGCCGCGTGTATGTGCCGCTGGAAAGCGGCAGCTACTATGCCGTGGAAACCGAGGCGGGCAAGGGCTTCCAGCTGGACAATACCCCCATCTATTTCGCCGTGGAGGATGGTAGAACCACGACCAAAACGGTGACCAACAAGGCCATCTCAGGTATCCTGATCCACAAGGTCGATTCGACCACCGGCGAGGGCATCTACGGTGTATCCTTCATTCTCTACGACAGCGGAAATAATCCCATTGCGCAGGAAACCAGCGATGACCGAGGGTATGTCCGTTTTGAAAATCTGACAGCTGGCCGCTACTATCTGCATGAATTGGAAAATGAGGGATATATTCCCGACACGCAGAAAAAGACCGTGTATGTAAAGTCCGGCGAAACCACGGAAATCGAATGGAAGAATACCCCCATCACCGGTCAGCTCCAGATTCGTAAGACTTCAGAGGACTACAATTCCATGAATGGTTGGCCCGCCGGAACGCCCATCCCCAACACCGTCTTTGAAGTTTACAATGCCCGCACCAACCGTCTGGTGGATACCATCAAGACGGATAAAAACGGCTTGGCGGTGAGCAAGCCCCTGCCTTTGGCGCGATATAAAATCGTGGAATCCAAGGCGGCGGAGTTTTATGGGCTGGATAAGACACCCATTGAAGTGGAGATCGAACACGCCGGTCAGATCGTCAAGGTGAGCATGACCAATAAGAGCCTGTACACGAATGTGTCGATCAAGAAGACCGGTTATGTGGAGGTCATGCCGGGGCAGCTTGTCCGCTACAACTTTACCGGTATTGCCAACAACTCTACCACGGCGCTGGAGTCGTTCTACTGGCGCGATACCCTGCCCGTCAAGGCGGTGCGCCTTGAAAAGATCTACACCGGCACGTGGAATACCCCCGGCAACTATAAGATCGTCTACCGAACCAATCTCAGTGGGGATACCTGGCGCACGCTGGCGGATAATCTGAGTACATCCAAAAACTATGTCTTGGATGCCTCTCCCGCGGCGCTGGGGCTTGCCGCCAATGAGTATGTGACGGAGTTCATGGCGGCGTTCGGCATTGTACCTTCAAACTTCCGTCAGGTGGAGGCGCCCCGCGTAGATTGTAAGGCGCTTTCAAAGCTCACCGGCGGCACGCAGTTCGTCAACACGTCAGATGCAGGCGGCGTCTACAATGGGCAGTGGATCATGGCGACCTCCCGCTGGGTCACCCGTGTCTATGCCCCCAGCAAGCCCCTGCCTCGCACCGGTTATTAAGGACTAACAACGGATGCCGCTCCGCAAGGGGCGGCATCCCCATTTTAAGGAGGTTGAGATTTCTTGAAATACAGAAAAATGATTATTCTGACATTGACACTTCTGCTTCTGACCTCTCTCTGCTGCACCTCGGCGCTCGCTGCAGGCGGGGATGTTGCGGGAGCGGTGGAGCAGACATGGACGGAGGCGGCCAAGCAGATCAAGAGCGTGGTGGAGAAGGTGGTGTTCCCCGCATTGGATATGATCCTCGCCATCGCATTCTTCGTGAAACTTGGCGGCGCGTACTTTGATTATCGCCAGAGAGGACAGTTTGAGTGGACCGGTCCCGCCATTCTCTTTGCCTGCCTGATTTTCAGCTTGATCGCGCCGAAATACATCTGGAATATCATCGGGATCTAATTCGTGAAGAAAGAATTTAAAAATCGAATCCGGACTCTCCTGCCAGAGGCAACGAATAAGACACAATGGTTGCTTTGCCGGCGAATGCTGTAGGCCTATAAAGTCACCTTATGCATCTCACAAAGATAGGCTTGCATAAAAGGTGTTATCTTGATATAATACTATCAAGAAATTGATAAGGAGGGCTTTCTATGCAAATCAGACCATCCTCTGCTCTGCGGAATGAGTACACGCAGATCTCTGAGCTGGCAAAGGCATCCGGTGAACCGATCTTCATCACGAACAAGGGTGAAGATGACGGTGTTTATATGAGCATGGCTGCATACGAGGAGCGGGAAAAAATGTTCCGACACCGCGACAAAATTTATGCTGCGGAACTCAGCAGATTGAGCGGAGAGCCTGTCTGCACGCCGGAGGAGCTTGACGAAAGAATGGAGGAGCTGTTCCGTGCCTACGAAAAGTAAACTGGTCTATCTTCCACCTGCTCAACACGACTTCGAGGAGATCGTAAAGTATCACATTACCGAGGCAGGAACTCCCTACGCGCGGAAAATCTACAGTACGATGAAAACGACCATAAACCGTCTGCGGGATTTCCCGCTGATGGGGCAAACGCATCCGGACCCGATCCTTGCGGCAAGCGGTTACCGTAAACTTGTGCTGACGAAGACTTATGTTGCTATCTACAAATTGATTGGGGACACCGTCTACATTTATGCGATCGTCAATGGCACAACAGATTATCCGCGGCTGCTCAAGTAAGCGCTGCAGTCAGATGCAAAACAAAATACTCTATATGAAAGGCCGTCGCCCATCTGGGCGGCGGCTTTCTGCATTTTCGGAGGTGAGCGAAGATATTTATTTGGAACTTTGTTGCCGCGACAGTTTTGGATCAGCTGGTGGACTGGATCTACGGGCAGATCGTAGGCTTTCTCGGCAATTTCTTTGCCCTCATGGGCAATATGGGCGTGGAACTTTTTGAACTGGAATGGGTCAGCGCCATCATTCTCTTTTTCTCCCGCCTTGCCTGGGCGCTGTTCGCTGTCAGCGTGGTAGTCTGCGCCTTTGAGTGCGGCATTGAATACTCCACCGGCAGGGGCAATCTCCAGCAGTGCGGGATGAACATCATCAAAGGCTTTTTGGCAGTGAGCCTGTTCACCGTTGTCCCCGTCCGGCTCTACGCCTTATCGGTGTCGCTGCAGGGAACCTTTTCCGCGGGACTTACCGGATACGGACGAAGCATCGGTGAGGTGGGACAGGACATCATCACGGAGCTCAACGAGATCCAGACCCTTGCCGATGTAGTGAACAGTTCCCACTTTGGTCTCGGCATCATCACCAGCCCCATCATGCTTCTCTTTTGCGTGATCCTCATGGGCTACGCGGTACTGAAGGTGTTTTTCGCCAATCTGAAGCGCGGGGGCATCCTGCTCATCCAGATCGCGGTTGGCTCCCTCTATATGTTCAGCGTCCCGCGTGGCTATCTGGATGGCTTTATGAGTTGGACGCGGCAGGTCATCGGCTTGTGCCTGACCGCCTTCCTCCAGTCCACCATCTTGATTGCGGGACTCATGGTGTTTAAGGACCACGCGCTCATGGGCGTGGGGCTCATGCTCTCTGCTGGTGAAGTACCCCGTATCGCCGGCAGCTTCGGTCTGGACACCACAACAAAGGCCAATATTACGAGCGCCGTTTATACGGCACAGTCTGCGGTAAATGTGACGAGAACCATCGCCGCGGCAATTAAATGAAAAGGTGTGTACGAAATGACACAGTCAACAAGGAAACTTACGATGGGGAGCCTGTTCGATGGCATCTCCGGTTTCCCTCTGGCTTCGGTGCGGTGCGGCATCGAGCCGATCTGGGCCAGCGAGATCGAACCGTTCCCTATACTGGTATCAAAAATACGTTTCCCACGCATGGAGCAAATGGGAGACATCACAAAACTGAACGGCGCGTATCTGCCGCCTGTAGACATCATCTGCGGGGGCAGCCCGTGCCAGGACTCAGCGTGGCCGGAATGCGCGCCGGATTGAACGGTGCGCGTTCCGGCCTCTTTATGGAACAAATACGAATCATTCAGGAGATGCGAGATGCAGACAGAAAATCTGGAAGGACAGGAATCCATATTCGGCCGAGATTCGGGATTTGGGAAAATGTCGTCGGCGCTCTCTCAAGTGGGCGGGACGCTGAAACGGGTCAAAAAAAGCCTGGGGCGGATTTTCAAAAAGTCCTCGAAGCGTTCCTCCAAGTTGAAGAACCATACCTTCATGCTGTTAGACCTGAGGCCGGGCGCTGGGAATATGCTGGGGGCATATTGGGAGTACGATCCTCCGTGGCTTGGATCGTTTGGGACGCTCAACACTTCGGAGTGCCCCAAAGACGCCGTCGAGTGTTCCTTGTGGCAGATTTTGCAGGCTACAGCGCCATCCCGATACTCGCTATCCCAGACAGCGTGCCTGGGTATCCTGCGCCGCGCAGAGTGCCGCGGCAAATCGCTGCCACCCTTATTGGAAGCAGCTTTGCGTATGCAGGCAGGGCTTGACCCGCCCGCGCCCATATCCGGCGAAGCGAAAGCTTATCATATCAACCAACGCAGCGAAGGCATTGACCTGAACGGTGTGTCCGGTGCCCTGATGGCAACGCAGAACCTCCAAATGCAGACCTTTATTGCCGGTTTCTCTGCCGGGGCAGGTGCGAGCGCTGGAACCATTGGATATCAGGAGGACGTAGCGCCCACGCTGAAAGGCAGCCCCAGCGGGAACTGTATGCCCAGCATACTCTGCATCAATGATCAGGGCGGGCAGATCATGGAGTGCAGTGAGGACGTCACCGGAACCCTACGGGCACAGGAGCATGGACACCAGCCTCTGATCCTGCGTCCGACAGGGCCCAAAGTTTATGAAAACCACGGCATTGACGGAAGATACACGGGGCCGCATGATGTAGCGCCCACCATGTCCGCCCGCTATGGGACCGGAGGGAACAACATTCCCCTTGTACAGCAGGAGGAAGTCATCTGCATTGCGGGCAACGCCATTGACCGCCAGCCGCAAAACGGCGGCAACGGCTTTGGATGGCAGCGGGATATTTCCTATACCCTGACCGCCACGGATCGCCACAGCGTCTATGCCCGCCAGAGGGTAGATCAGTTCAGGGATGATGAGATCGCCTCCACGGAGAGCGCGCGGCAGCACAAGGACGCTACAGACCTTGTCTGCCAGCCGCCCTCTTCCTGGGATGCGGACTGCCGGAATCTCATTCGCCGCTTAACGCCTTTGGAGTGTGAACGGCTCCAGGGGTACCCGGACGGTTGGACCGATGTCCCCAGCGCTTCGGACTCCGCACGCTACAAAGCCCTCGGCAACAGCGTGGCCATCCCCTGTGTGGAATACCTCATGCAGCGGGTGGCTATGGTCATTACGCTTGGTTTGGAGTGGGAGTTTTAGTTGGTCTTGGTAATAGCTTTTGCACTTGCTTTCGGGTATCTTGACGTTACCAAAAAAGACTGGAGGAACTGCCATGGCAGAAAAAACGCGCAACCTCTGCGCGCAGATCCCCGTGGAGCTGCATGACAAGGTGCGGCAGCGTCAGGCGGAATCCGGCGAGACACTGAGTCAGTACATGACTGCGCTCATCACAAAATTTTATGAAATGGAGGAAAACGCAAAGATGGACAAGGACAATGTGAGGACGGTGGCGTTTCAGGTACCCACCGAGCTGTTTGAGCAACTCAAGGCATACCTCAAGCGGAACGGCATCAAGCAGAACGCCTTCTTCCTGGACTGTATCCGGCAGGCGCTGGCGGAGGACGCCGGCGCTGCCGAAGAATAAGAAATACATCGTGCGAACCGCTGCTGAAAATTTCAGCAGCGGTTTTGCTTTGGAGGATTCAAATGTTTATTTACCCCGAAAACCTGAAAGCCAAGCCCATGCTGTGGCTCTGGCTGCTGCGGGACATCGGCGTCATCGGCATCGGCGCTTTGCTCTCTGTGCTGGCGCTGACCCAGGGCCTCGGCATGGGACTGCTGGTGGTCACGGTGCTCTACGCCTTCCTCACCATTCAGGTGGATGGCAGCAGTATCTTAGACTTCCTGCGCCGCGCCGCCTGTTTTCTCTTTCTGCGGCAGCAATACTATGAATGGAGGCTGGACCCATGAATCGGAAACAGAAAAAGAAGCTGCGCCAGCGGCAGTCGACCCGGCAGCTCATGGGTATCGTCCGCGTGACGCCCCACGGCATCGTGACAGACTCCGGAGAGCGGGTCTTCTTCCTGATCCAGCCGGACAATCTCTCCGTCCTGTCCCCGGAGGTCATCCGGGGCCGTGTCCGCTCCCTTACCATGCTTCTCAGCACACAGCCCTCGCTGGAGATTTTGGCATTGGATTCCCGCGAATCCTTCCAGCGGAACAAGGAGTATTACCTGCGGCGACTGGAGGAGGAAACGGAACCTGCCGTGCGGGAGCTGTTAGATCGAGACATGGCCCATCTGGACGCCATTCAATTCTCCTCCGCCTCCTCCCGCAAATTTGTGCTGGTGCTCCCACTGGATGAAAAAGCCGGTGCGGATGAAAGCGCGCTGCGGCAGTTGGAGAAATCCGTCTGCGACCACGGGCTCCGCGTGCGTCTGGCGGAGGAGCAGGATGTGAAGCGCCTGCTGGCGATCTACTACCGGCAGGATCTCACCACGGAGGTATTCCGTGATTTCGATGGAGAGGAGTATGTACATGGCTAAAAAGAAAACAAAACCGAAAAAGAAAGCGGCAGAGCAGGTACAGCGTCCGAAAGACTTTCTGGACATGATCGCGCCCGCGGCGATAAAATTCAACACCGACCACTTCATCCTTGGCAGCCGCTATCACACGGCGATGGCGCTGAAAAGCTACCCGCCCATGACGGATGAGCTGGCGCTGCTGCGGGGCCTTGGCGATATGGGCGGTGTCAACCTGCGCCTGACGGCGCGGCAGGTCACGCCCGCCGAAGAGGACGCCATCCTCCATGCCGCCACCAACAAAAGCCGCATGGAGCGGAGCAACACCAACGACTACAAGCAAAGCGTCACGGCGGAGGCCAACCTGCGGGATATGGCGGAGCTGCTGGCGAAGCAGCGTCAGGAAAAGGAGCCGCTCATCCACTGCGGCGTGTATCTGGACATTGCCGCGGCAGACACGGAAAAGCTGCGCACGGCGCGGGACACGGTATCCGCCCAACTGGTGCGCTCCCGCATGGGCGCCGATCCGCTGCTCCTGCGCCAGCGGGAGGGCTTTCTTTCCGCCAACCCCGCAGGCGGCAGCCAGCTTGCCAATTTTGCAGAGCGGGTATTACCCGCACGCAGCGTTGCCAATCTGTACCCCATGAACTATTCCGGCAAAACCGATCCCAAGGGCTTCTTCATTGGCCGGGACCGCTTCGGCTCCAACATCATCGTGGACTTCGACCGCCGTGCCGCCGACAAGACCAACGCCAGCGCCCTCATCCTCGGCAACACCGGACAGGGTAAAAGTTATCTTCTGAAGCTCCTGCTCTGCAATGTGCGGGAGGCGGGCAAAAGCGTGATCTCTCTGGACTCCGAGCATGAGATGGAGGATGAATGCCGCGCCCTGGGCGGCTGCTTTTTGGACTACTTAAGCGGACAGTACCGCATCAACCTGCTGGAGCCCCGCTGCTGGGACGATGGCAGCGGGCCGGAAGACCCGGACGCGCCGGACGCTTTCCGGGGGACGCTGCTCTCTCAGCACATCTCCTTCCTGCGGGATGTGTTCCGCGTCTACAAGGGCTTTGACACGCCCCACATCGACACGCTGGAGCTGATGGTGGAGAGCCTGTATAAAAAGTGGAACATCACCGACCGCACGGACTTTGCGTCGACGCGGCCGGAGGACTATCCCATCCTCTCCGACCTCTACGATACGATCCAGGATGCCTATGACAACTATGACGCCGCCGGTCTTTATCCGCGGGAAATGCTGCGGGATCTGCTGCTGGGGCTCCATTCCATGTGCCGCGGCGCGGATTCCCGGTTTTTCAACGGGCATACCAATATTGACCGCTCCAAATTCCTTGTTTTCTGCGTCAAGGGACTGGATAACATGGCGGAAAATCTGCGGAACACCCTGCTGCTCAGCCTGCTGTCCTATATGTCGGATCAGCTTCTGACGCTGGGCAATTCCGTGGCGGCTATCGACGACCTGTACCTGTGGCTATCCGATCCCACCGTCATCACCTACATCCGCAATGCCCTCAAGCGGGTGCGCAAAAAGGAATCCGCCCTGTTTCTCGCCAGCCAGAATCTGGAGGACTTCACCCAGCCGGGAATACGGGAGCTGACACGCCCCCTCTTTTCCATCCCCGTCCATCAATTTATCTTTAACGGCGGCAATGTGGATAAGAAATTCTTCATGGATAACCTCCAGTTAGAGGAATCCGAGTATGCCCTGATCCGGGACCCGCAGCGCGGCTCCTGCCTCTACAAGTGCGGCAGCGAGCGGTATCTCTTACAGGTGCAGGCTCCGGAGTACAAGCAGACCATCTTCGGAACGGCAGGTGGACGGTAATGGCGGTACCCGTCGCGGCACTGGCGAAGCTCGCCGCTGCAGCGCTCTCGGATGAGGATACCCGGCGAAAGTTGGGCTGGATCGTGGCGGCGATCTGTTCGCCGTTGATCCTGACGCTGGCGCTGATCTGCTCTCTGCTCTCCGGCAGCGCGGAGCATAACAATTCCGCCGTCCTGCTGTGTTTCCACGGCGGAACGATCCCGGACAAAACGCCTGCGGAATATGTTGCTTACATTGAAGATATGCGCCGCAGCTTCACACTGCTGGACAGCGCCATTGATGCCGTCAATGACATGACGGAGAACAGCGACAGCCTTGACGATATCCGCGTCAAGGCTGTTTTCTATGCTCTGTATTTTGGGGAGGACACCCCCAGCCGCCGAGCGCACCGACAGTTCGTGGACTGCTTTGTGACCTACGAGGAACGTACCCGCACCATCACCGATGAGGACGGGACGGAAACCGAGGAGAGCTACACCGTGGCGATTCCCGTTACGGACATGGTGGAGGTCTACAGCAATATTGAAAACGTGCTCCATTTACAGATCTCCGAGGAGCAGAAGTCAAACGCCGACAGTGTGTACAATTTGGTGCGCTATGGCGTTGCCGGAGGTTCAGAGGGCTGGATACCCGGCGCGGATGTGCCATTTATCGGCGCGGACGGCTTCTGTTCACCCATCGGTTCAGGATGGGAAAGCCGTGTCACCTCTGAATTCGGCAACCGCATCGATCCCATCACCGGGAAGCGCAAGGGACACACCGGCATGGACTTGGCAGTCCCCACCGGCACGCCTATCCGCGCCGCGCTGCCGGGGACTGTGACGGTCTCCAAGTACAATGCCGGAGGCTACGGCTATTATGTCATAATCGACCACGGCAATGGCCTTGCCACGCTGTACGGCCACTGCTCCAAGCTGCTGGCAAAAGTGGGCCAGACGGTGCAGGCGGGAGACATCATCGCCCTCTCCGGCAGCACCGGGCGCTCCACCGGGCCGCACCTCCACTTCGAGGTGCGCGTCAACGGGGAACGGACGAATCCAAGGGCATATCTGCCGAAAGGCTGAAAGGAAAACTAATTATGAATACTGCAATAAAACCGATCACGCCGGAGCGTGAGCAGGAGTTGGTTGCGAAGCTCGTGGATTTTCTCAGCAGCCGCTACGACGCTGGGAATCTCTATGATATTCTGCGTCACGGACTCGGCATGGATCACAGCGACATGGAGGCGCTGGGTTTCCAGCTCCGTGACTACTACGAGGAGGTCAAATAATATAGCATACGAAAAAGTCCCAAGACCGTCCACGGTCTATCACCTGACGAAAAAGGAACACCTTGACAGCATTCTGGACGACGGTGTGATTCGCCGCTTCGATGATACCGAATGCTGGTTCTGCGAGAGCCTCGATAAGATGCGGGCATACATGGCACAGACGGTTCTCTGTGAGGGCAAGCCTTATTACGCCGTGGGCGGTCGGCTCTGCCGCTATCCCAAATTTGTGCCGAAGGATTATGTTCTCCTCAAACTCACGCCCCGTGGCTATGAGGATAACTGGTACCGCTGGAATCAGGAGATCCCTCCCGGCAGTTCCAGAGAACTGATGCAGGCAGCAAAAGAATTCTCCATGTTGAAAATCGGCTACCGCGGCGATATGGCGTTCCGCAGCGCGGAGGTCATCGATGTGGCACTGTTTCTTACGGATGGGATCGTGCAGGGAAATCCGGTGCAGACCACATCGGAACTACGGGAGCTCCTGTTTGAACACGTCGAGCGCGAGCAGAGAGAATACACAGATTCTCTCTACCGCATGACGCAGGGACAGCTCATCGCTAACGCAGGAGAGATCGAGGCGAACCGTTTTTGCTATAATGCCTTGCTGACCATGCGTTTAGACCGTGAACAGTTGAAAGTGCTGGCGGCGATGGATGACCCGCTGAAGGCAGTACGCAGCGCATGGGTCTCAACGCAGGAGATGAGACAGGAAGAAGAATTCTCTCATACGCTGTTTGAAATCTGTGAGCAGACGGTGCAAGAACAGACGATGCAGATGAAATAGGAACGGAGGAATATGCCGACTATGAAAAAAGAAAATGTCACGATCACATTCGAGAGTGAGCAGCTTGCCGCTCTCGAATTTTCGCTCAAAAAAAGGAACACCAGCGTGCAGGCGCAGCTGGAGGAACTGCTCAAATGTCTCTATGAATCCGAGGTGCCGGAGCCGGTGCGGGAATATCTCGCCAGCCGCGCGGTGCC
>ULWN01015891.1_pt1 | contig 15097 bp, 14 predicted proteins | sample 1960371 | NCBI WGS metagenome assembly ULWN01 (sample SAMEA4835813, study PRJEB28245) | human gut metagenome | biome: gut microbiome; material: fecal sample | place: Denmark | collected 2008 | reverse complement strand
GGGCAGAAGCTGCTGGCACTTGGCTGCGGCGCAGCGGTGATCACCGGCATTCCCTGCGGAGAGCAGCTGGAAAACGCCGTGTATGAGACCGGCCGGCCACCGGCACATATGCCGGTGCAACGGGTCGATCGTAGCTTTGCCGGTACGGGAGATGTATTTTCTGCCGTGCTGTGCGGCGCCCTGCTGCGGGGTGAGGAGCTGCATGCAGCGGTTGCCGCTGCGGCGGCGGTTGTTTACCGTTCGGCTGTCTATACGGCGCAGGCGGGTTCCCCCGAGCAGGAGGGAATTCTCTTTGAGCCGTTTTTAGCATCACTTTCAGCAAAATAAAAAGGGAGAGGTACTTATGAAAAACAAACAGTTGCGCTTGGTCACCTTGGCGGCACTTTTTGCGGCATTGATCATGCTGATGACCGCCTATGTGCTGCACATTCCGACCGGTCTCAATGACGGCTATATCCACCTGGGGGATACGATGATTTATGTTGCCGCCTCCATGTTGCCGCTGCCGTATGCCATGGCTGCCGCGGGGATCGGCGGTGCGCTGGCGGATATTCTCTCCGGTGCCATGCTCTGGGCACCCTTTACTGCGGTAATCAAGGCGCTGATGGTGCTGCCTTTTACCTGCCGCAATGAGCGCATCCTTTGCCGCCGCAATGGCATTGCGGTCGTTCTGGCCGGTTTGATCGGCATTGCCGGGTATTTCGTGACTGCGGCCATTCTGTATGACCCGGCAGCCGCTGTAACGGAGATACTGCCTAATCTGATCCAGGAAAGTGCCGGCGGTGCACTGTATCTGGTGCTGGCGCTGGTGTTTGACCGCGCCGGGCTGAAGAGCCGTCTGCAGAAAATGGTGTAATACGGCGTTTTTGTGCCGCAAATCTGCCGCAAATGCGAAAAAAGACTTGACATTGCGCGGTTTTGTGGTAAAATAGCATTCGTACCGGCCGCCGGCCAGTCGGTGGCCGGCCATTATGGGCCTTTAGCTCAGTTGGTTAGAGCAACCGGCTCATAACCGGTTTGTCCCGGGTTCAAGTCCCTGAAGGCCCACCAGTCATCCAACGGTGTCCGCTGTGCGGACACCGTCCATATAGGGGCATAGCTCAGTTGGTAGAGCAGCGGTCTCCAAAACCGCGTGCCGAGGGTTCGAGCCCTTCTGCCCCTGCCATTGGAAAATCCCCGAAACCCCAGCAATTGCAAGGGTTTCGGGGATTTTCCTTTTTGCCAAAAAAGCTCAAAATGCAGCAAAATATGCCGAAAAATTGCAGCAAAAGTGGTACAAATCTTGTACATGCGTGGGGAAATCGTGGGGAATTCCGCCGCCGGAAAAATGGCTGCAAGCCCAGCAATACCAACGGTTTACGGACTTCTCTATTTTCGCCCGCCGGGGGAACCCGTGGGGAAAAAGCACGGAAAACCATAAAGGAACCGGTGCGGATGCCAATATATACCATATTTGAGCCGGCAATTGACCATACAAAAAAGCCCATAATCCCTGTTTGTATAAGGGATTACGGGCTTTTGCCATCGCTGTAACCAGATAAAATATGTAGCCTGTTTTGCAAAAGCTTTTTGAATAAAAGTGGTACAAATTGTCGAGGAAACGGTTGCACTGCATGAAAAAGCGTGCTATGATGAATTTGGAAAATATTGTCGGGAGGGGTTATATGGCGGTCAAAAACGCAAAGAAGAAGCCAACGATCTATAAATGCCATGCTGCAAATGCAAAGAAAAAACCTACCTACAAGTTTTATTTTCTGAAGAAGCAATACCAACGGGCAAAAAAGGCGGATGCTCAAGAGTTAATGGAGGATCTGTATAGAGACTATCTCAACAATATTGGTCAGGGGTGTCCCGTTAACGAAACCATCGGTAATGCCATCCAAAAGTGGCTGCCGACGACCCGTATGTTCATCCAACCAACGACTTATGACCGCAAGGATGGCATCGTGCGCAATCACATTGTCCCGTTGCTGGGGCATATACAGATCTTCACCTTGACCCGAAGCGACATCGAAAAAGCCCTGTTCACAATGAGTGACCATCAGGGCTATTCCCATTCGACCTGCAAACAGATGCGCGACTGCTTGCATCAGTTTTATACGGCTAACAACTTTTTGGAAAATATGCGCTACAATCCGTTCAACGGTCTGCGTATTCCAATTAACGCGGCGGATTGCCTTAAGAAACTGAAGTATTTTACCCATGACGAAATGCAGACCATTTGCCGGGAGTCTATGCGTACCGATGCGAAAGGCGCACTGCTGTATCGCTGGGGACCGGCAATCTGCATTATCGCACAAAGCGGCATCCGTTCCGGCGAGATGGTGGGATTGACCTGGCAATGCGTGAATTTCAAAGAGCGAACCTTTGAAATTCGGATGACCCGGCAGATGGTCGTGAACCGCGAAACCCACGGTCCCAAGGATCCCAAGCGTAAAACCATTTCCAAGCCCCCGAAAACCACCAACGGCGTCCGCACGCTCTATATGACCGATGCAGCAGGAGAGGCGTTTCAAGTGCTGAAAAAGCTGGCGGGCAATCACGAATATGTCCTTCCCAACCGAAAAAACGGTTCGGTGGATACCTCCGCATTACGCAAAACCATGCGGCGGATATTGGATAATCTGATCGAACAGGGTCATGATGAGTTCAAGAATAAGCTGTATGGACCGCATGCTCTGCGCCACGGCTTTGCCACTTATATGATCAACGAGGAACGGGCACCGATCACCGTTGTTTCGCAATGGCTGGGACATGCCTCCTTGAATATTACCGTGGATACCTATGTCCATGTCTCCGAAAAGGATATGTGCAGTCTGGCGCAAAAGATTGATATTTGAGGAACCAAATAAGCCTCTGCAAACACTGTTTGCAGAGGCTTTTATCGTTACGCCGCAGCTTGTGCTGCCGGCGCGTGTTTTCTAAGTTAAACGATCCGAATTTCATAAGGAAAATGCGTATTACAGGATGATCTTTTTGCCACGGTACGATATCAGCCATTGGCGCAGGGCTTCTTTTTCCACGAAATACCGGCTGCCAAGCTGGGTAGACGGGAACGCCGGACACTTCATCAAAGCGTAGATCCGATGGGTTCCGCAGCCCAACAGCTGCTTCAGCTCCTTAGCCCAAATGATCTGCGGCATAGCGTCCAGGGTATGCATAATGCCCTCCGGCTGCTTGATTTCCGTCAATTCATAGGGTAACACCATCATCGCTCACCTCCTTGGTTTTATCTCGATTTTCCGTCTGCGGAAAGCAATCCAGCGCTAAAAACGGATTCTCCCGCCTGGCAATTTCCCGGTAGCTGAATGATCTTTTTGTATAGCCCAAGGCCTTCCAGTGCTCCGCCCTTTCCTCCAGCCTTCCGTAAAAATCCGGTGCATGGTACGGGAACAAAACGGTCTGCGAAATCAGGCGGCGCTTACACCGATGGTAGACATCCGCCTCTTCGTCAAACCCTCGCTCCAGACAGCGCCGGTATTGCTGCTCGGAAAAGCACTCCAGCCGCTCCAATTGCTGGGGAGGGATCTCATCCAGCCGCAGACGCCGCAGCAATCCGCAGTAGCACAGCATTGCCAATGTGCAGGATGGGCGGACTTTATGGGACAGCCGGCTGTTTATGAAGCGCCCGGATGCGCTGATCTGTACGCCGCCCTCAAAGGGCATCGCCCTTTCCGCAGCGTAATCCATCAGCATATACAGTACCTCCAGATCGGTTTTCAGCAGCGCATAGGCGCCCGGAGCCTTTTCCGGCATATGGCGGAGCAGCTCCCGATTCTTGTCCAGAAAGGCAGCCTCACCGGCCGGGATAAACGGTCCCGAATTTTCAATATCTGCGTCGAAAAACTGTGCCAACGCATTCATCGCCGCCCCATTGCTGCAATGATGCATTTTGGCGTACAGTCCGATGATGCTCAGCGGTTTCCCTGTACATCCGGCGTGGCAATTATATAGGGATTGCCCGTTGTGCATAAACAAGGCATCAAACGAAGCGGCTAATTCGGCAACCTTTCGGCAAAAGGCAGCGTTTTCCAATATCGCTCGCTCATTTGTATGGATAAATCTTTGCTCGTACTTCAAATCATTTTCCGTGATAGAAATGGTTTGGTCGGGAACTGCTTTACTTGCATATTTTACACAGCTTTTTTCAATGCTGTCTAAGGGCTTTTCTGTGGCAATGTGTATTCCAGCAAAGTCGTATACCATAGGCTTTCCTCCTAACAGTAGAATACCATGTTTTGGAATTAAAGGCAACGAAAAGTTGTATGAATTTCTCGGTATTATTGTTGCGTGGTGAGAATACTCTGTATTTGAAGATGGAAAGTAGGATTGATTTTCATAGTTTTCCATGTTGGACGAACAATTGTTGTTCCAGATAAACCCAAAGCCTACGGCCGCAAACCGGTCTTAGGCTTTGTTTTTTGTCTCCAAAATGAACATGGGTACAAGTTATACCCCGGTTGGCAAAATGGGGCTACAAATAAACTTCAGTATGGTTTTGGGTTTTCTTTTGTTGACATTTTTGAAAAAACTGTATATGCTATATCCGGATGTATTCTATTGCGTTGCAGAGTATTACGGAAAAAGGGCGTTTTATTCTATGCTGTGGACAACAATATGCCAATCACAGTATTTGTAGTCGAAGCCAGTCAAACCCACATAAAGGAAGCCGATACCCTGGTAGATAATATCATTGCATCTATTCGCTCCTAATCTTTCCGCAACTCAAAGGACCCTATTGGGGAGGAATTAAATTATATGGATGAAAACAGGTCTATTCGACTTTTTGAAAGTAGCAAAATTCGTACCGCCTGGGACGAAGAACAAGAAGAATGGTATTTCTCTGTTCAGGATGTTGTTGCGGTTTTGACTGAAAGCGCAGACCCGAAACAATACATCAAGAAAATGCGTACTCGTGATCCTGAGCTTTCCGCCAACTGGGGTACAATTTGTACCCCAGTTGAAATGATTGCCGCAGACGGGAAAAGGCGCAAGGTTCAGTCCGCCAATACGGAAGGCTTGTTGCGTATCATTCAGTCTATCCCATCTCCAAAGGCTGAACCATTCAAAATTTGGCTTGCTCAGGTCGGACGGGAGCGCATTGAGGAAACCATTGACCCGGAACAGGCAATCGATCGTGCATTGGAAACCTACCAAAAGAAAGGCTATGATGCCGATTGGATACACCAGCGTATTCTTTCTATCCGCGTCCGCAATGAACTCACTGCTGAATGGCAGGAGTGTGGAGTGCAGCAGGGTCGTGAATATGCTATCCTGACCGACGAAATCACAAGAGCGTGGTCTGGTATGACCACTCGGCAATACAAGAAACTAAAGGGACTAACATCTGAAAATCTTCGTGACAATATGAGCACAATGGAGATCGTGCTCAATATGTTAGCTGAAGCGACAACCACGGAATTGTCGAAGGCACACCAGCCGGAAGGCTTTTCACAAAGCCAAAGGATTGCCCGTCGTGGCGGTAGCTATGCTGGTCAGGTTCGGCAAAGCATCGAAGAGGATACCGGGCGTCCAGTTGTCACATCTCAGAATGCCGCCCAACTCAATACCGTAGTTACTCAGATGATTGAAAATACACACGAACCTAAAAAGCCCGACGACGGCGAAAACAAATAAAAACAAGGAGTGCAGCTTCTCGGTGAGTTCGATTAGCTGCACTCTTTTTTCAAGCTTTTTGCATATAATAATCTTCATTGTATCCTGTCGGGGACACTACATCACACAGGCCTTTGTGGACTTTTGCCGGGAGCATTGAAGTGCCACAGCCAGTGATATAATCTGAATTACAGCAACACCGCCCGGACTCTTTCAAGTCCGGACGGTGGCTCATTTTGCGGCTTTTCAACCGTTTTCTTTTAGCTGGGAAGTCCCAACTGCTGCTTGACGGCGGTATACACCTCCGCCATTTCATCCTTCTCCAGTGTCCCCAGCGGGCGGGTGCCCAACAGCGTCTCACGGTTGATGGTGCGGATCTGCTCCGGACACACCACCGAGGGAACCGGCAAAAAGTCCGTTTTCAGCAGCACATGGCAGGGCGTTTTCCCCAGCCGTTTCAGCTTTGAGGTGAGCACCAGCACCTGAACCACCGGCGAATACAGGTTCGCCTTTTCGTTGCCCAGCACCAATACCGGGTGCTTGCCGTAGGTCACATGGCTTGAGCGAGGGGCGTCCGGCAGATCACACCACCAGATATCCCCGTGCTTTACGATTCTTCCTTGCATAGCATTTATGCTCCATTCTATAAAAATTAACAACCGTACAATAAAGCTGTCATGATAGTGTTGTAAACATTTCAAAAATGTCAAGCAGGATCGTTTTCTATCTCCTCCAGCGCCGCGTCATCCAAGTAGTGCTTCGCCAGCTCCATACGGTTTTTGCCGTGCCCCAGTGCCTCCGCCACCTTGCCGAAGGCAGCACGGGGCGGGAGGTCCTGCTCCCGCAGCTCGTGGTAATACTCCTTCGCAAAGGTACGCCGCAGATCGTGGGGCGTGACGCTCCGATCCCATTCCGGGCGATGCTCCCGGCGGCGCTCGTCGCTGAATTCTTCGCCGTGCCGGGAGAACAGCCCGTGCCACCAGGACAGGCGCTTTTCCAAAGCGTGGAGTACGCTGCGGTCAGTGAGCAGGAAATCATCGGCATATTTGCTCTGCGGGATATTCGCCGCAATGTCCACAATGGCGGCTTGCTGCTGCTCGTTCAGCGGTCCGATCTGCCGCTTGCGACCGCCTTTGCAGCCCGTCCCATCCAGCACCAGATACGCCGGTTGCCCGGCTTGGATTTGGTTGGCGGTGCTGCGGATCTGGCGCACCTTGAGACAGAATACCTCCTTACTGCGCAAGCCAAAATTGGCACACAAATCCGTCGCTGTGTGCAACACTTCCCCCAACTCCCGGTTGGGCATCGAATCCGCATAGTCGTGGATTCGTTCAATTTCCGTAGGCGTTGCCGCCGTGCGTTGGTGAAACTCCTTGGCTCCGCCGATGCCCAAATCGTCATTATCAGCGTGGAAATGGCACTCCTTGCCGTCCCGATCCAACATATCCACATAATACCGGAAACCGGACAATTCTTTCTTGAGGCAGCTTACGCTCTTATCCTCCTGGGATTCTATGTAGGAACGGATGTGCTTATCTTTGATATTTTCGATTTTTTGGATGTTGAAGATCTGATAACAGTAGTGGAGAATGCTGCGGGTGGATTGCCGGTAGGTCTTGCGGGTGGCAAAGCTGGCTTGGTGCTGGCGCTTGTTCAGGGCTTTGAATTGGCGCAGCAGATTACTGTTGTCAAAGCTGCGCAGTTGATTCTTTTGTATGTTCTTTTTCATGTCGATCACCTCGTTTCGCTAAAATTTCTTTTTTACTTTCTTTTGCTGCCCTTGGGGCACAAGGGCTGGCGGGACTATTTCCGCCTGTTTCTTTTTATTGCCCTCTCCAAAAAGAAACAGGCGGAGACATTCTCAGCCTGTGTGACGGTTGAATGGATACCGTTTCAGCCTTTCAGCCTATAAGCCTCAGCCAAAACTCCGGCAAAGACACACACCACTGTGTGCGCCGGAGGACAGCACACGCTGCCCTCCGGATCGCCAAAGCGTCCTGTAAGACGCTGCCAAAGGAAAACTTGGCGGCTTGCTCTCTCACCGCAAGCCGCACACCGATTTAACTCTGATGTGAATGCAATTCACATTTCCGATTAACTGCTACATTCCATTTCATCCTTTCTCTGATTTACTATCTATATGAAAAATGCAGTCCTGTCCTTATCGAACAGAACTGCATGAAAAGAAAATTAAAAGAAGAAAATACTTCTTATATTTGTAGTATACCAAAGTAAAAATATTGTCAAGCAAAACGATAGACCGCAGGGGAAACGGATATAGCCCTCGTAAAGCAGAGGCTCGAAATAACTAAAATATCGGGACTAAGTTACAATTTCCAGGATGTCTGACGATATCTTGGGTAGTTATATATACTTAAGCCCGAAACCAATCGTTGCATATGTACATCCGTTGTGTTATGCTGGTTGATAGAAGGGAGTGTACATGTACTATGTATTTAGAAAGCTTTAAATTGCCGATCGACTTGGAAGATGAACTACTGGCAGACCGGGCACAGGAAAATGGTGGTCCTGGCGGATATATAGACAATCCGTATCCGTGCGGATTATTTGCGGAGAAAGGTTTCTCTGAGATCGGATTTAAGAAAATTACGATTTTTTATGGAGGGAACGGATCGGGAAAAAGTACCCTTCTTAACTTAATAGCGGAAAAACTGAAGCTAAATCGCATAGCTCCATATAATTCCGGTGAAATGATTGCATCGTATGTGGAGCACTGTGAATATTCGCTGGGGTATGATGATGAAGGATTTGAATACCGAATACCAAATGGCAGCAGAATTATCACCAGTGATGATATTTTTGACTATATGCTTACGGTTCGCACAAATAACAATGAAATCAGCGAAAACAAGGCAATCGCCAAAGAAGAATGGGCAAATCTGAAATTCGGTGAAACCATAAAATTTGAAGGAATGAAAGATTACGATGCGTTAAGACTTCAAGTTCTTGCACGAAGGAAATCTCAAACTCGCAGACAGTTTATTCGCAAAACAGCAGGAAGCGAAGTGAAGCTGAACAGCAACGGTGAAACTGCATTGCAATACTTTGAACAAAAGTTAAAAAACGATACCCTGTATTGTTTGGATGAGCCGGAAAACAGTATGTCGCCTAAAATGCAATTGGAGCTTGTAAAAATGCTGGAGGAAATGGCACACTATTGTGGTTGTCAGTTTGTAATCGCTACCCATTCTCCGTTCATATTGGCTTTAGAAGGAGCGAGAATTTATGATTTGGATTCCCGTCCTGTCGAGATAAAAGACTGGTGGGAGTTGGAAAACACAAAAATATATTTTGAGTTTTTTGAAAAGAATCGACATCTTTTTCAAAAGTAGCTTTAATCCAATTTAGGTCGTAGCTTAAGACAATACGGCAAGAGAAAGAGTGAAATCACATGAAATTCCCACCCCGCTGTGCAGCAGGGTGGGAATACTCAACCCAATGTTTTGCTTTTTCGTCTGTCTGCTTAACAGAGGATAGCCCCCTGCGGCCACGGCTATTTCAGATTAAAAGAATCGGTGACGCCTTTGGTGTACTGCTCGGCGTGGATGTACATTTCTGTAACAGACAAGGTGCTTTGCCCCAGAATGGCGGCGATTTCGCTGATCGGCACATTGCCCACCGCCCATTTGGTGGCTGCCGTATGGCGCAGGGAGTGTACCCCTAACCCTTTGCGGCGAATCCCGGCTTGCTCTAAGATCCGATAAAAGCGTTTGCGCAGATTATACGGCGAGATATACCCGCCTTCATTATCGCACACCAGGGGCGCATGCTCGCCGAAATATCGTTCCCGGCGCAGCTCCTGCACACAGCGGATCGCCTCATCGTTTAGTGGCACATACCGGCTCTGTCCGTTTTTCGGGCTGCCGATGACCATTTCGCATCCGGAGGTTGCCACGCCGTTTTCACGCTTGCGCACCAAGGTTAGGTTGTCCCGCACCAAAATGCGTCTGCGGGACAGGTCGATATGGTAATTTCGCAGCGCCAGCAGTTCTCCGGTTCGTAGTCCGGTGTTGAGGATTTGTTTTTTGAAAAACTACATTATCTTTACATCCAAAGCGGTATATTTGATAACATTCTTATTGTCCAACCAACACACCGTGGTCAGCATGTTTACTACGACATAAAGCAACATCATATTTCGGGCAATGGTATAACAATTCTCAATGTTAATAATTCATTAGCTGTTCCAATGTGTAAAACTGTGCCTTCGACTGGAATTACATGTATTACACAGTTTCAAATATCTGTATTACTCATTGATTCAAATAAGAATTGAAAACAAAGAGGTGCAGATCGTCCACAAGTCCAAAACTAAGGCTTTAAAAAATTGAGTATGGAACCGACTAATGAGGTGTTTCGAAAAATACTTATGTGGGATTTTATGTGGGATTCGGAGTTGCAATTTCAGATCATGTACCTAAGAAAGCCCGGTGAAAGCATAGACGATTGCTTATCAGAAAAAGCCAGAAGGGGACAGCTTTTATTACAATGAACGCCTTCAGCCTGAAAGCGCAGCACAAGACATTTTTTAATGTAGGCACATATATTAAAGCGCATTACCGGCAAATCAAGCGAATAATTGATTGTTAACGAGGGTAAAATCTAAAAATGATCAATTTTACCCCCCTTAACTTGATTTTTTCTAAAAATATGTTATACTATTACTGTCTACAGGAAAGGAGTGCAAGTGATGAACCAAAAGGTTTATACAAGACAATATTATATTAACAAAATTCAAGGGTTTTACCGCAGCGATCTAATCAAGGTTATTACGGGGATTCGCCGTTGCGGTAAATCATTCTTTCTGCTCTCCGTTATGGAAGATTTGAAAAAAAGGGGTGTAGCCGAGAAAGATATTATTTATCTTAATCTTGATAAGCGCGGTTACAGAAAAATCAAAACCCCCGATGCTTTAGAAGAAGCCATTGAGAAACAAATAACAGATGATGATTTCAAATATTTGTTTATAGATGAAGTGCAAAATGTATCCGGCTTTGAAGAGGTTGTCAATGGCTTTAGAGAGGACGGGAACTTCTCTATCTTTATCACAGGCTCAAATTCTTATCTGTTGAGCGGCGAGCTTTCTACCAAGCTTACAGGCCGATACATTGAAGTTGAAATGTTTACTCTTAACTTTCGTGAGTATTTGGAAATGAAGGCGTTCTTGGGCAAGGAAGTTAAGACGGACAAAATGGTAGAATTTAACGAATATCTTCGCTTCGGCGGTTTTCCGAAAACACTTGAATTTGATAACCCTGCTGACAAGGATACCTACATTGCCGATGTTATCAAACAGATTCTTGAAAAGGATGTTGTTAAGCATAAGAGAATCCGAAACCGTGTTGTGTTTGATCAGGTTATGACTTATATCGTTAATAACTTCGGTGCTACAGTTAGCCTTGGGGGTATTGCAGAGTATTTTCATAAACACGAGAATATTAATATCCGCACCGAAACGCTTAACAATTATCTTAAAATACTTGAAAATGCCAAAATCATTTATCGCTGTCCACGCTTTGATGTTAAGTCTAAAAAATCTCTTCGGGGCGAACAAAAATATTATCTTGCTGACCTTGGTATCTACTTCTCTCGTAATGTAGATGCAAGAATCAATTATGGCCCGGTGCTTGAGAACATTGTTTACACCTATCTTTCTGCAAAGAATTATAAAATCAGCGTAGGAAGAATCGGTAAATTAGAATGCGATTTCATCACGCGCATTAACGATGAATACCGGTATATTCAGGTTGCCATGACAATAATGAGTGAGGATACAGAGGAGCGCGAATATAAGCCATTCACAATGATACGCGACAACTATCCCAAATATCTATTTACCATTGACACGCTTCTGCAAAAGCGTGACGGCGTAATTCACAAAAATCTCATTCAGTTTATTTCGAACGACGAAAATCTTTGAGATCCTCCCGCCCCTTACGGAGTAAGCTTTCTTATACTTCCTCCGTCGTTGGCGTGGCGTTGTAGCAAGGTAGTTGTTGCCAGAGAAAATCCCTCCCTTCATAGAAAACGGCGGCCATGCAAGGCCGACGTCTCTATTACTTCGGGACAACTTGGCCCGAAGCGATCAGTTTGCGATAAATTGCCGCAGAGACAGGTTTAAGCTGTTCAGCCCCGTAATAACAGCGCCCGCCACCGCCTGCAAGCCGAAGGGCGAAAGCAGGAACGCAATTCCCAAATAAATGATGCTGCCCACCGGGTAACTGATGAAGAACAGCCCCACGCTCAACAGGACCATAATAACCGAGGCCGCAGTCAGGAGGAAGGAGGACACAGAGAATAGGAATAACAGAACGGCAACAAGGACGGTCAGCAAAACGATAAACGCCGCAGCAATCAGTTTTAATATCAGTCTCATATTTTAGCCCCTTTCTATCTTTCTACCTATATTTTACCATGCGGGCGCAGGGGGCAACAATGTTGTAGACGGTTAGTAAATCTTGTCCCGGCGTACCTCGGGCCAACTTGGCTCGAAGTTATGCGGGATATGCTTTTGAAATCCCTGCTCTAATAAAAGACCCGGCCACCATTTCTGGAACATATAGGCGTATTGGCCCCAAAATAGGAAGAAATGACCCTTGCCCATGTGGTTCAGGTAAAAAATACAAGAAATGTTGCGGACGCTAAAATTAGGCGGGGTACAGACCAGAAAGGGCAGCACCCCGCCTAATTATTTTTCCACCAGCGCAGACAGCTCCGTGAGTACATCGGACACCCGGCCCCAGAGCTTTTCATAGTCCCGCTGGAGCCCGGCAATCTCCTCCGGGTACACGCCGAAGATGTTGGCATGGACGGCCACCTGATTGAGATTGTTGGCACACCGCCGCTATAAAGATACCAGCTCCTTGACCGGGGCAAGGTCTACATGGAGAATATAGCCGTTTAGGGCCATCTTCCGCATATAGGCCCCGGCGTTGGTAATACCCGCCTCGGCCATGCGCCGCTGTATCTGGGTCAACTCGTTCGCCGTGACTATCACATGAAGGTGCCTGTCACGCTCGCGCCGGGCCGTCAGCGTTCCTCCCGTTCCCGGCTCCGCTTGTGGGCGGGCGGCTCCTTCACTCTGTCCAGCTCCTTTTTCTCCGGCCCCTTGGGGAGCGGCGAGGACGGCAGGTTGTTCAAAATGCCGTCCAGCATATTGCCGTTCTGTTCCTCGGAGAGCTCGACTGTCAGCAGGTGGTTGTCTTTTTCGTTCATAGCGTCCTCCTATCTGTCCTCACGGGACTTGTTGTGTTTGGCCTTGTCGGGCTCCTTCGGGGGCTCCGCTCTGCGGGCCGCCTCCTTGAGTTAGGCTGTGATGGAGGGTCGAGCCGCCCGGTCAGGGTTGCCGGGAGCCGGGCACAGCTCATAGTCCTCCATCTGCTTTTCCGTCAGGGACTTCAAATAGGCCAGCTCACCCCATGCCCGCATGGTGCCGCCCTCCACCATACGCCGCTCGTCAAAGTTGATGATCTCCACAGGAGCGTTGCTGGGCGGCTTCGGGAAGGTGCCGAGGTCAACGGGCCGCTGGGTAGAGTAATAGCAGTAATACTCCGCCTGTTCATGGCACTCGGTGCGCTCATGCACGCCAAACAGTTCCTTGTAATCGGCCACACGCTTGGCAAAGCCCTTCTCCGCTGTCTGACCGTTGCTGTGGTAGTGACCCCAATAGTAGACCTTCTGGCCGTTCTCCGTTTCGGTAAACTGCCATGTGACAAAGGGGCTGGGGCCGCTTCGTCACAGCCCAAAGCGAAGCCCCAGCCATTGTCAAAGGTAACAGATTTCAAAATCTCATAGCCTTGATTGCTTTCTATGTGTTTTCCTCCTTTCTGACCTCGGGCCAAGTTAGCTCGAGGTGATGAAGTGTTACGAAATACCCGTCCAAACCGGGGCAAAAGGTATTAGGATATTCATGCCCGGAAAAGTGGTTCAAAGAAGCCTGATATTCTGGTCTGTTTCAAGAGGTAAATCGTAACAGGGTACTTGTTTTTATCACGCTTTTTCCTCATGCGCTCCCAGCTCCTTCTGCAGTTTCCCTCGGCCTTGCAGGTTTCGGAGCAGTAGGCTTGCCGCCCCTTCGGGAGAAAGGGCCACCCGCAGACGGCGCACAGGCGGGTGTCCAGGGCCGGGCCGTCCTCACAGATGGAGGTCGACAGCATCGGGTTAATGGGCAGAACGGCCTCCCGGAAGTAGCGGCAATAAGCCCCTGTCCAACATTTGCCAAGCATATAACACTCACAATCCAGCGGCAGGCAGCCATACTCCCGGTCATAATAGGAGCACATCTCCGTGACCAGTTTTCGGACACCCTTTCGCTCGTCACGGGTCAGTTCCCGGCACACCAGGACTTCGGGCTAACTCGGCCCGAGGGGCGAAACTTCTTGCGACAACGGTCTTTTCTGTTGCCGCACTCTTTCAAGTGGCGGTATCCGGCACAGCAGTCAGCGCCGCCACAGCCCGGGCGGGGGATCTCTTTCATCATCTTTTCGTAGGGGCTGTTGGTAAAGTTCATTCCTCGTCCTCCGTTTCTTCCTCAGTCTCCATATTTCCATAGGGGTCGGCTTCATCGTAGTCGTAATCGTCCTCGTCCAACTCAGTGGCTTCATGCTTTGGGCGGTAGACCTTGAAATAGTAGGCCGCACCACCGCCCACCAGCGCTACGGCGGCAACCATCAGAAGATTGCCGACAGGAAGGGCTGTGTCTTTTCCAGGTTCAGGCTCCGGCTCAGGTTCGGGCTGGACAACCGGCTCTGTTACTTCGGGTTCCGGGTCTGCTTCTGCGAGAGACAGAAGGTCTTTTTCCGTGACAGCGTTCAGGAAATACACATTGTTCTCGGCGCGCTGACGGTCAATGACCAGATAAAAAATATTTTCGCTGGGGGTGGTAATCGTGAAAAACTCCTTGCCGTCCTCGTCGGTGGCATTGGGGGAACTTTTGTATCCTCTAATCTGGTGGGTATAGACGCGCTCAACATGAGAACATAACACACCGCAATTGTCTGGTATAGTCACAAATGCAGTACACAAGCTGTGCCTGCTATTAAAAGACTAAAATAAACAGTTTCCGTGTATGATTTTTTATAAGTACAAAAATCCAAAATTCGTTGGCTGGTATACAGTGTGTGTCGTCTTCATTGAGAAGTAAGGGTAAAATGCACCTAAGTTTACAATGAACAAACACTCATCAGCGCCATTTGCAAAAATCGTCACCTTTGCGGGTGGCGATTTTTTTGTATCTGAGATGTGTGCTGCAAAGGCGGATAATTGACAGGGGAGCGGTTAGCCACGGGTGCGCCACAGCGGAGGCAGAAACGGGATTTCAACGGATGGCTCATACCGCCGCCACCAGGTGTCTTTCGTCGATTTTTGCGCTCATGAAATTTTACTCTGTAATTAGTACATAAGTGGTACACGCCGTCGTAAAAAATCAGTAATCTCAAGGGGTTTCACGGTTATAATTGTA
>ULWN01054150.1_pt1 | contig 15167 bp, 14 predicted proteins | sample 1960371 | NCBI WGS metagenome assembly ULWN01 (sample SAMEA4835813, study PRJEB28245) | human gut metagenome | biome: gut microbiome; material: fecal sample | place: Denmark | collected 2008 | reverse complement strand
TTTTAGAAAAAGGTGAATAAATTGAAACAAACGAAGAAGAAGAAAAAAGGAATAGGAAAGAAGATATTATTAGTATTAGTATTGCTTTTATTAGTAATAGGAGGAATATTTGCATATAAAGTACATAAAAACGGTGGAGGATTAAAAGGACTATTAGCTACTGCAGTTGGTCATGATCAAGAAACAGTTAAAACATTACCTAAAATTTACGCTGTATTATTGGGTCAAAGCCAAAACTTGACAGATACAATAATGGTAGCAGAATATGATCCTCAGAAACAACAAGCATCTATATTATCAATACCAAGAGATACATTTATAGGAAATAACAAAAATACAGCAACACCTTGGGACAAGATAAATGCTGTATATCAAACAGGTCCAGAAAATGTTTTAAAAGAAATAAATGAATTAACAGGGTTAGATATAAAATATTATATAAAAGTTGATACAGAAGCATTTAAAGCATTAGTTGAGGCAATAGGTGGAGTAACATTTGATGTTCCAATAGACATGAAATACACAGACAAAAAACAAGGACTATATATAAACTTAAAAGCAGGAGTTCAAAAGTTAGATGGAGACAAAGCAGAACAAGTAGTTAGATTTAGACATAATAGTGATGGTTCTACATATCCAGCAGAATATGGAATCGAAGACATAGGAAGAATGAAAACTCAAAGGAACTTCCTTAAAGCTTTAGCAAAACAAACATTAAAAATAGAAAACATATTTAAAATAAACGAATTTATTGATATAGCAAAAAAATATGTTGAAACTAATATTAGCTTTGATGTTATTAAAGACTATGTTCCATATATAGCAGAATTCAATTCAGACAATTTAAGAACAGAGCATTTGCCAGGTCAATCTGAAAAATGCAATGGATGGTGGATGTACACAGCAAATGAAAGCAAAACAGCAAAATTAATAGATGAGATGTTTTTAAATCCAGAATTACAAGATGAAGAAATAGACACAAGCAGTGTTGATACTACTGGAATTGATAAAGAAAAAATAAAAATAGAAATTTTAAATGGTAGTGGAAGCAGTGTTAAATTAGAAAGAATAGAAAATAGATTAAAAAAAGCAGGATATACTGATATTACAACAGAAGAAACTTCAAATGTTGATAATAGCGTTATTATAAATAGGGGAGACGTTGAAAATTCGGCAATTGAAGAATTAAAATTATTAGTACAAACTCAAACAGTATCTGTTGGAGAAAGTACAGATGTTAATATTACAATTATTTTAGGAAAAGATAAATAAAAAAGGGGCACTAAATTTAATTTAGTGTCCTTTTACTTTAAATTACTAAATTGTGTAAATTTATAATTTCCACCTTTAGATTTCTTTTTATATGTTTTTTTCTTTTTCTTCTTAGATGGTTTTAGAAGTAAGAATAATAAATATAAAACAATAATAATTAGCATAACTCTAAGTAATACTGGTAAAAAGCCTGAAGCGATAACTTGAGTTTCTGCAATTAAATCAGAAGAATATTCTTCACCGTCATAAGAATAAGTTATCTTTCCAACTACACCATTTGTAGCAATAGGAGCTTTAAGTTTTTTATCTATGTTAATTTCAGGAGTTAGAGTAGAAATATCAAGTTTTTTATTAGCGAAAATCTTTATATCATCTTTTACAAGTACGTTCAGATTTTGAGTTTCTTTTGTGGCTCCATAAACTGTAACCTGCTGCAAAACACTATTTTTCTCATTTAAAGTTTTTATCGAATAATTATCAAAAGCATAGTCAAATAAAGTTTTACAATCTAAATATCTTTCACTTAAGCCTTTGTTAGTAGATTTTCCGCCAAGAACAACCAATAAAACTTCAAAGCCATTTTTCTTTGCAGAAGCAACGATACAGTTACCAGCTTCACCAGTATATCCGGTTTTTACACCAGTAGTGCCTTCATAATAGTATCTACTATATGTACTTAATAAATCATTAGTATTATTAAAAATTCGGTCTGTCTTATTGTATTTATTAGTAGTAGGCAAAGTAAATTGCTTAGTACTAACAATCTTTCTAATAGTCTCATTTTTCATGGCATATTGTCCCATTAAAGCCAAATCATAAGCTGTAGAAGTATGATTTTTGTTATGAATACCATTAGGATTAACAAAATGAGTATTTTTGCAACCAAGTTCTTTAGCCTTTTTATTCATCAATTTAGCAAATTCTTCAACACTACCAGAAATATGCTCAGCTAAAACAATTGCAGCATCATTTGCAGAAGGAATCATAAGAGCATATAAAAGTTGCTCAATAGTAAGTTCCTCGCCTTCTTTTAAACTAGCATGAGTGTAATCATAAGGAATTGAATAAACAGCATTGTGACTAACAGTTGCAACATCATCAAGTTTGCAATTTTCAACAGTTAAGATAGCAGTCATAATTTTAGTAGTACTTGCAGGAAAGCTTACCTCATTAGCATTCTTTTCATAAAGAATTTTACCAGTACTAGTTTCCATTAAAATAGATGATGGACAATAAGTCTTTAAATCACTATCAGCAAAACAAGGAGGTGCAAAAATGATGAACAGTATTAAAAATATAAAAATAAAAAGCGTAAACTTGAGTTTTTTCATGAAATTTCTCCTATAAATTTATTATATTAAATGTCAAATATAAATATATATTAAAACTGAAAAAAATTCAAGTTTTAGAAAGGATATTATGATAGAAAATTTAAATAAAAAACAAAAAATAATTATAGGAATTGTTATACTAGCTGTAATTGTTGGAATAGCAACATATTTCATTATAAAAAATAACCAATATGAAGAATTTGATATGAATGATTTTGTAAAGACAGATACAGAAGAATACAAAGGAGACACAATAATAGTGCATATAACAGGAGAAGTAAAAGAACCGGGAATAAAAGAACTGCCAGATGAAGCAAGAATTGCAGACGCAATAGAAGCAGCAGGAGGAGTTACAGAAAATGCAGACTTAGACGAAGTCAATTTAGCATTTGTGCTATCAGATGGGCAAAAAGTATATATACCCAACAAAAACGAAAAAGAAATAAGTGGAGAAAAAGTGTATATAACGGCGGGAAGCGGGAACAATGTAATTGTAGAAGATAAAGTTGAAAGAGGGAAAAAGCAAAAAGTGAATATAAATGAAGCGAAACAAGAAGACTTTGAACAATTACCTGGAATAGGTCCATCAATAGCCAAGAAAATAATAGAATACAGAGAACAAAACGGCAAATTCACATCAATAGACGAATTACAAGAAGTAAAAGGAATAGGAGAATCAAAATTTGAAAATATAAAGGAATATATAATGGTAAAATAGCATAAAATTGTAGTGTGAGTGAAGCAAAAAGCTGAGCTCATGCTACAAAATCAAGAATTTTTACGGATATGTATTGACAATACTAAAAAAAAGAAGTATACTAATAAAGGTTAAGAAAACTAAATATATCGCGGGGTGGAGCAGTTGGCAGCTCGTCGGGCTCATAACCCGAAGGTCGATAGTTCGAGTCTATCCCCCGCAACCAAAGTTATAGCAAGTCTTTCAGAGATTTGCTATTTTTTATTTTACCCCTAAAAAGTGTCATTTGGGGAAATTTTGGGGAAGAAATCCTCACAAACCATTGATATATCTAATAAAATTTCAGTAAAAGACTATGGGAAACCAAAAATATATTTAGTAGTCTTTTACTATTTTTTTATCGTGAAAAGTTTAATGACTTTAGTGAAAAAAGATTTTTATTGACGTCCAGGTAGTAACAGATTTTCTAATGCAAATCCAGCAGTTTTATTATGAGCAATAATTGGATGTACATAGAAATTTAATGTTGTTGTTAATTGTGCGTGTCCAAGTCTTGCTGATACTATTGGGACTTCAATATTTTGAGCTATGAGTAAGGTCGCATTTGTGTGCCTTAACCCATGAAAGTTAATTACAGGTAGTCCAATTTGTTCTACAAATTTTACAAACCACTTACTAATAGTAGAAGGATGCATTGGCTTGCCATCTGCTTGTACAAATAACCTATTAGAATCAATCCATAATTCGCCACAGAACTCTTTTTGATTGTCATACCATGATTTATACTCTTCAAGTAATGAAACAACGAAATCTGGTATTCCAACTTCTCTAATAGAGCTTTCTGTTTTTGGTGTTTTAGTAAATACACCTTTTTCTGCTAAATACTGACTAGAACGATTAACGCATACAATTCCATCTTTAAAGTTTATATCATTCCATTCAAGTCCCATAAGCTCTCCAAGTCTAACTCCAGTAAATAGTGTTAATAGGATAGCAACTTTATATTTGATTTGATCCTCTGTAAGTTCCATTAAGTTAGAAACTAATGCTTTACTTTGTTCATCATCATAGTATCTTCTTTTAGGTTTTCTAGTTTTAGGTGGTTGAACACGTTCAGCAGGATTTGCTAATATTAATTGCCAATAGACTGCTTTTTGTAACATAGCATGAAGAAGTCTGTGATGTTCTGCTATAGTTTTTGATGATAAAGGTTTTCCTGTCTTTTTACCATTGTTATTTTTTCTTCTTACTATTTGAGTATCTTTACTTAACAAATCATAGAATTGCATTATGTCAGTAGGTTTAATCTTATCTACATGAAAATGTGAAAAGTAAGGTATAATTCTACTATTTAGCATTCCTAAATATCTAATATATGTTGAAGGGGCAAGCTCTTTTTCTCCATAATCTCTTTTCCATATTTCGACAAAATCTTCAAATTTTAGAGATTTTCCTTCAATATATAAGCCTTTTTCACAATCAGCAACGAATTTAGCAAGTTCTATTTTAGCTTCCTTCATACTTTTGCAATGAACGGTTTTAGTTTTCTTAATAGGTTTTCCTTTTAAATTGTATCCAACACATTTGACTAATCTGTAACTATCTCCTTTTCTTTTTTCAATACTCCCAGCCATTACCTTTTTCACCTCCTTTCAGGCATACCTATGGGTGGGAGAGATTTTATATTGTTAACAATATAAATTGTATAATAAATGATAACAAAATGCAATAGGTATTTATTAAATAAAAGAAATAATATATAATAATTTTAATAAAAAATTGTAGGAGTGAATTAAAATGGGGTCATATATAACTTTAGGTATTAATAAAATGGAAATTGATTGGGGAAAAAACAATTCATTCACGGATCATTCTAAATTATTTCAAATAAGTGATTTTGATAAAAAAATACCATATTATTATATAGATGATGATGATAATGAAGTAATTGAATATAGAGAAGGAGCTCAAAAAAAGTTAAAGGATATTAAAGAGAGACTTGAAATTTTAGGATATGATTTGAAAAGTTTAAGAAGAAAGTTTAATGAACACTGCAAAGAATATGAATTTTATACTGGTGAAAAAATGAATATAACATACAATGACTATGTTCTTTTCTTAAATAGTATAGACATTTCAAAGGTTAATAGTATAACTTTATCAATAGAAAATTCAGAAAATGGATTTGACTTAGGAGAATTTTTTGACAAGTGCATTTTAGAAGATGAAGAAATTTCATTAAGAATTAAACAAATAATGAAAAAGATAAAGAAGAATAACGAATTTATAAGTATTGGAAATTTTCTTGAGAATATGGATCCATATATTACATTACGAATATTGGCTGAAAATCCGAAAAATTTGGATTATGATGTTGAATGGTGTTATGATGAGGTTGTTGAAAACGGATGGGTAAAAAAAGAAGATATTATAAAAGAACTAGAACAATCTGATAAGATTCTAATTGTTACTGAAGGGAATACAGATTCTTTTGTAATAAAGAAGACTATAGAGGAATTGTATCCAAATATTTCAGATTTTTTTGAATTTGTTGATATGGAAAAAAATTATCCCTTTACTGGAGTGGGAAGTTTGTCTAATTTTTGTTTAGGATTATCAAAAATACATATACAAAATAATATAATTGCATTATTTGATAATGACACAGCTGGTAATGAATTATATAACAAAGTAATAGAAATGGAAGAAAAACCTAAAAATTTAGTGCTTTGCAAATTGCCTGAAACAAAAATATTTAATAGATTTGAAACAATAGGACCATCAGGAAAGAAAAAAGCTAATATTAATGGAAAAGCAGTTGCAATAGAATGTTTTTTAGATTTTTCTAGTGTAAGTACTGAACCAATAGTAAGATGGCAATGTTATAAAGAAAAAATGAACCAATATCAAGGAGCATTAGAAAACAAAGAAACTTATATAAAGAAATTTAAAACAGCCAATTTAAAAGATGGGTCATATAATTGCGATAAATTAAAACTTTTAATTGATTATTTAATAAAATCATGGATTGACAGATAGTATTCTAATAAAACTAGACAAAATTTTCTCTAGTTTTAATTATCTTGTTCATCAACCTATGTTGAAAATTCTTTATCCGAAATTGTTCTAATGCAAACATCTTTGTACATTTGACAACAAAATGCAAGAATAAATAAACAAATAAAATTTAAGTACTTGCAAAAAAATATGAAATAATGTAATATATATACATATATATTATATTAAAAGGGAAGATTATTATGGGGAACGAAATAACAGCAATAATGATTGCTGAATATTTTTTGACTAAAGAATCAATGACACAAAAAAAATTACAAAAATTAGTTTATTATGCATATGTATGGTATATAGTAAGCTTTAATAATAATGTAAATAGAATAAAAAATTTATTATTTATAGAAAAACCTGAAGCTTGGGTACATGGACCAGTATTCAGAACATTATATGATGTTTATAGGACATATGGTTGGAATAACATTCCAAAAGTAGACAATTTTAATTTTAAAGATAAGGGATTAGAAAAATTTTTAGATTCGATATGGGATATTTTTGGTAAATATGACGGAGATGAATTGGAGGTTATGACACATAAAGAGACACCTTGGATAAAAGCAAGAAATGGAATATCCGCAATTGCTCCTTCAACTGAAAAAATAAATAAAGAAGATATTTATTTGTATTATAGTAACATTTAATATATGAAATTTAACTCAAAAAAACCAAAAGTATCATCGGATTTTACAAAAGAAATTGAATTAAAACAAACTGCAAATTTTAAATTTTCATTTACAGATTTCGAATTAGGTAGTATAGAAAAAGGAATAATAAAGGATTTTAGTAATTATTATTTTGATCAAAATCATTTTTTAAAAGTTAATGAAAGTCTATTTTCCTCTATGAAAATATTGGCGAATGAAAATTATAAATCAGCAATTATAGATCATAATCTTGAAAGAACTATGCATTTCAAAATACTAAACAGACCAGAATCAATAGAACGTGTGGAAAATATACTAAAAGGATATGGTAAAAGTAGTTCTGCAATAGAACAATGGAAAGATAGTCAATATGTGGAATTTGGAGTTCAAGAAGAAAGATTTATTGGAATGATTATTGATTATAATACCATTTCTATTTTATATGCAGATCCTAATCATCTAACATTTCCAGATGATAGGTTTGACAATAACACGAAATTAAGTTTTACAGTTCCTAGTTTTTATACTAAAGATTCAACATCTACATTTATTAGTAAACATGGTAATTATGATAAAAATAAGGACTTTGATAAATTGGAATTTTGTAAAATAGCTTTTTTACAAAATCAATGTGGTGAAATGAGTGATGCTGAATTAGATAAATACTTAAAAGAAAATTATGGAGGTAAAAATGAATAATTATCAAGTAACACTTTTTTTTGCAAAAGATACAATGTATAAGACATTTGAATTATCAAATGCATTATTGCAAAATATAACTGATATAGGAGAACCTATTTTGCTACCCAATAATGCATCTTTGCCAAAGGAAGCAAATTTTCCATTAATTATTTTTAATAAAAACAAAAAAATTCAAATAACTGCAAATTATCAGAGCATAATTACAACTATCGAAAAGGATGACGATATAGAAATAAAGGATTTAATAATAGATATTAATAAAGCATTGATAAAAAATGATATTAATGTTATACGTATTGGTTATGGATATAAGACTCAACTAGATAAAGAATTAATTGAAACATTTAAAAATAATAATTTTCAGAATGATGAATTAAAGAATAGTGTGAACTTTGAATTGAGTTGGCTTACTGAAATTGATATAAATGAATTAAAGGTAAATTGTTGGCAAAGATATTTTACAGATCAAAAATTAGAAAATTTAAATGTAATTTTTGATATAAACACAAAAGCTGAAGAGACACATGAAATAGATAATAGTTTCTTGGAAAAATTTATAAATGAATCAGAAGAATTTATAAAAGAAAAAATATATAAATAAAAGGAATGATTTAAATCATTCCTTTTATTTATCTTGTTCATTTACCCATTTTGTAAATTCTTCTTTAGAAATTTTACCTGAACGAGCATCTTTATACATTTGTTTTCCAATTTCTCTATATTGTTTTAAATCTTTTTTATATATTTCTATCTCAGGGTTTCGAGATACACGAGTTTTTTTTCTAGTTCCAATTACCCTATATTTATGGTATGCATCATCATTTTCTAATTTCCTTTTTTGCTGTTCTTTACTTCCAATATCTTTACAAGTTATATCTGTATCTATGCTTCTATCGCAATAAGCAATAGTTGCCTTAGGTGTTAAAAAGTATCTACCACAATTTCCACAGACTTTTACATACCAATTTTTTATACTTATTATATTGTATAATGTAATATAAAAAGCAGTATATAAATTATTTGTTTCATATTGATATTGATGAGAAATTTCTTTACCTTTCGGATCCATTGCCTTAATTATACTTATTACTAGCTCTGGAACTCTAGTATCAACATAATCATAATTATAATCTAATGAATTAATAGTCTTAAAATTATTTGATATATCCTTAAAAGGTTTATTGTTAATTTGATTAAATACAAAAAATCGTTGTTCTCTAGTTAAGTCTTTAGTTAATTTAAGAGTGTATTCATTATTATTCATTTGATAAACTAAATCAATACACATTTTGAAGATAACTTGCATTTTTCTAGCTTCATTTACAACTCTATCGTAATATTTTTTAGCAAGTTCACTAATAAACTTAATTTCATATAAAGTATTTAGTTTAATTTTATCTAAGTCTTGTTTATCAAGTTTATCCATAACAAGATCAAAATAATTAATAAAGAAGATAATATATTCATTTATATTATTTAAGTCATAACTAATGAAATCTAATAAAGGTAAATTAAGTTGTTCTTCTATTTCATCATACTTAAATCCAATATATCCATCTAGTTTGTTAACTTGATCTTTAAAAGAAAGAATAGAACTAGAATTACTAGAAGAATAATACTTTTTCATATTTTCAGCATATTCTTCAGCAATTTTTTTTCGTTCCTTTTCTGTTTTTGCATTTTCTCCTTTTGTAATCATCAATTTTGCATATTCATCTTCAGACATATTTTCAAATTTGTCATTTAATTCTACAAATTCTTTATAATAATATCCGACAATACGCTTTAAGCTATGAGTATTTATACTTGCATTATAAGATAGCTTAATATCATGTTCTGGTTTCATGATAACCTCCTTAATTGTTAACAAAATTAAAACATACTTTGTTTTCAAAAAGTGATAACAATTCTTAAAAAATTTACTATATGTATTTTAATTCTACCACAAATCATGATATGATTTCAACAAGTTAACAAACAAAACTCTATAATACTTGTTAACTGAAAATAAGGATGAGTAATTCTTAAAAGAAAGGAGGGATATGTATGGAATTACAAAAAGTTCAAAGAACTACACTAACAATGAAAGAAGCAGCAGAGTATCTTGGAATATCTTATTGGTTAATAAATCAATTAGTAAGAAGAAAAGAAATACCATGCTCTAAAGTTGGTGGAAAATTCTTGTTTAGAGTACAAGTATTAGATGAATACTTAAGTTCTAAAGAACAAGAATCAGTTAACTACTAATTAAATAGAAAGCGAGGAAAGGAGGATATGTATGATATTCAATGGTTCAAACTAGAAAAGAATATTTTCTGTAATAGAAAAATCCAATTGCTCTTAAGTCTGAATGATGGGGATACATATTTTAGAATATGGATTCAATTATTATCATTAGCAGTAGAATGTGGAGATGGTGGAAGATTAATAATTGGAAATAATCCTATTTCTATCAAAGAATTTTCTAAAATTATGGGAAAATCTTCGAAAAAAATGAGCAAAATATTGGAAAAATTTCTAGAATTAGAAATGCTTAAAAAGGAAGAAGGAGTATTTGTTATAAAAAATTGGAACAAGTACCAAAGCCTTGATAGACATGAAGATTATCTATCAAAGAATAGTGAAAGACAAAGAAAATATCGTGAAAAGTTAAAAAATGAAAGTGAAAAAAGTAACGTTACAGTAACGTTACGTAACGCAACAGAAGAGAAAAGAGAAGAAAACATAACAAAAGAAATAAGAAAAGAAGAAAATATAAGAGAGAAGGAAAACAATGGATTTAGAGAATACAAATTGTGATGAAGTTATACATAATAGATTCAAAAGATGCGAATTTTGTGGTAAAGAATTACAACCAATAGGATTTGATTATCTATATGTAAATATTTCTGGAGATAGTATTGAATATGAAAGATGTGATTGTAGTAAGTCTAAAGAGTATTGGAAAGAAATAGACAATAAAGAATATGAACAACAAAAAAGAAATAGAATTAGAAATATTATAAATACAATCTACAAACAAAACTATATAGGCAGAAAATTACAAGAAATGAACCTAGAAAACTTTTATTTTGATTCAAGTAATAAGTATGTGTTAGATGTTGTAAATGATTATATCAATAAGAATAAAGACACAATGAAATCCGATAGTCTGATAATAATGGGCAAGTCAGATGTAGGTAAAACACATTTAGCAGCAGTTATTGCAAACAAGCTAATAGAGAATGATAAAATGGTTTTAATGGAAAGATTAACTAATCTATTGGATAGAATAAGAGAAACTTATGAAAATAATACTAAATCAGAAAATGAATTAATAGAGATTTATTCAAATGCTGATATGCTTATAATTGATGACTTAGGGACAGAGAAAATAAGTAACTGGGCATTAGAAAAACTATACACAATAATTCAGAATAGATATGAAAACGGATTACCAATAATCATAACAATTAGATTTAACAAACATGGATTAATTGAAAAATTTAGTTATAGTAAAGATCCTGATTTAGTAGATGCAATAATATCAAAATTGTATCAAATGTGCTTTGGTATAAAACTAAAAAGCATGAAAAAAGAGTTAGTATAAAGTCGGCAAACTTAAAAATACTAACCCCATCAAGTTAAATATATTTTAATATAAAAAATAAAAAAAGTAAATAGAAAGAGAGAAATTATTTATGATAAAAGGAATAGAAAAAAACATACCTGTAGAAAAAATAAAAATAGGAGACGAAGAATTTGAACCAAAAGATAGAGATTTTTATGAAAATTGGTTACAAAGAATAAAAAAGGATGGAATTAAAAAGCCATTTCTTGTTACTAAAATAGGAGAATATTATATGTTATATAATTGTTTAAATACATTTACTATTGCAAAAATTATAGGACTTAAAGAGGTGCCATGTAAAATTATAACCAACAAAATGATGAACTATAGAATAAAACAATTAAACTTTTCTAGAAGAGATCATAAGCTGAAAGAAATCGAATTTTAAAATAAAAAGTACCTGGATTATAAAAATTCAGGTGCTTTTTTTGTCCTATTAGAACATTAAAAGGAACAATTAATGTACCTAAATTGGTGCATAAAAAATTTAATAAAGTCATTTTTTGTCCTAGCAAGCAATGAATTTGGGAGACCGAAAAATTGATTTTTTGTCCCAGCAAGCACTGAAATTGATAGACCGAAATTTCTGCTTGCCTCAAATTCTATTCAATGGGATGAAATCCCAATCCCTTTATGAGATGTTGTAATATGTCGAAAAAAGTAGAAAAATTTGTAAAGCAAATTTGCTTGAATTTATTGAGAAAAATGTCAATTTATGATATAACTTTTAAGGGGAGGATTACCAATGGAATATGATAAATTGAAAAAAAGTTTAGTAAGATTAGGATTTATTGAGAAAAAAATAAATTTCTATGAAATAAATATAAATGGATATATAATTAGCATTGATATTTCAAATGAAGAAAATCAGATAATTAGTTCAAATATAAACTATGGAAATAAAATTATAGTTGAGCATGGAGGAATAACAAATTTCACAAAAAAAGAAAGCTTAGTACAATTAGAATGTGTAATTAGATTATTAAAAAAAGGATATAACCCAGAAGAAATTGAATTAGAAAAAACATACAGACTTGGACACAAAGATAAAGGAAGATTAGATGTATTAGTAAAAAAAGATAATGTTGCATGGTGTTTAATAGAATGTAAAGTTTATGGTGATGTATACTTTGATGAAATAAAGAAAGTTGAAAGTGATGGAAGTCAAATATTTAGTTACTATGCGCAAGATAGAATGCCAATCCTTATAGGTGTATATACATCTGATATATATAATGACAATAATAATATTATGTTTTATCAAATATCAACTAATAAGTTAGATAAAGTTGGCTCAGTAAAAGACATATATAAAAGCTGGGATAAATCATATGTAGAAATTGGAATATTTAACGAAAGTGCTGAACCATATGAATTTGAAGATTTTAATTTAAGAAAAAGTGATTTAAAGGAATTAAATAAAACAATTGGAAATAAACTATACAATAATTTCATGGAAATTTTAAGAAGACATGCTATTTCGGATAAATCTAATGCTTTTAATATTTTCTTTAATTTATTTGTATGTAAAATATATGATGAAGAGTTTAAAGGAGAAAATGACGTACTAGATTTTCAATGGAAATTATCTGATACAATTGATGATTTTATAAATAGAATTAGTAAATTATATTATTCTTCATTACAGCAATACTTAAGTCTAGAGTGTGATGAACAGTTTTATTCTAAATTTGGAAATGAAACAGTATTTCCAATAAGAGAATTTTCATTTATTGAAATACTAAATAAAAATGATTATATAAAGAACACTAATATTCTTATAGAAGTGGTTAAAATCTTACAAGAATATAAGATAAAATATTTTAGTAGGCAACAATTTTTAGGAGATTTTTTTGAAAATCTATTAAATAAAGGTTTTAAACAGGAATCTGGTCAATTCTTTACACCAATACCATTAACTAGATTTATTTTAAGAAGCCTACCAATAGACAGAATTATTAAAAATAAAATAGAAAGAAAAGAACCTTATATATTACCATATATTATAGATTATGCTTGTGGAAGTGGACATTTTCTAACTGAAGCAATGCTAGAGATAGAAAAAAATTTCAAGTTTGTAAACGAAGGAGATCTAACGGGGCCACAAGCAAGAAATTTTTTAAGTACAAAAAATAATTATTATTGGGCAAAAGAATATATTTATGGAATAGAAAAAGATAGTCGATTGGCAAAAACAGCCAAAATAGCAATGTTCTTAAATGGAGATGGAGATGCAGATATTGTAAGTCATGATGGTTTAGCTGATTTTTATAAAAACAATGTATACAAAAATAAATTAAAAAGCTTATCTGAGGCAAGAGCTGTAAGTTCATTTGATATTGTTGTATCAAATCCACCATTTTCTATAGAAGGTTTTTTTAATACAGTGGATAATATAGAAAATTTTTCTGCTAAAGATTATTTAACTGAAAAAAGTTGTGAGATTGAATGTTTCTTTTTAGAAAGAACTTTACAACTTCTAAAGGGAGATGGGTATACAGGTTTGATTTTTCCACTATCTATTTTAAATAATAAAAATGCTTTGTATACATATATTAGACAATTAATAATTATGAATTTTGAAGTATTTAATATAACTGAAATGAGAGAAAAGGTATTTAGTGCAACTAATACATCAGTGGCAATATTTTTTATGAGAAAAAGAACTAATGATGAATTGATGGAAATAATAGATGAATATGCAAAATTAAAAAACATTTCACCTAATGAGAGTAAGATTATTGACATAAAAAAATTCGTTGAAGAAAACAAATATATAGACTTTAATTTAAATAATGAATTATGTGCATATATAATTAATGATATAGAAAATAATAAAAAAATACTAGTTGCATTTTCAGGAGAAAAGAAAACTCAAGAATATTTCCAAGGATATAGAACGGAAAAAAGCAGAGGAAGAGAAGAATTAGTTGAAAAAAATTATGGTATTCTTACAAGTATTGATGATCAATATGGAGATAGTGATCTAGCTTCAGTAATACATGCGGAATTCTTAGAAAAACATATAGATTTTTCAGATAAGGAATTATCAAAATTTGCGATGAGAGTTTTATATAGTGATCTATTTGATGTAACGTCAGATAAATACTTAATCAGTACGCCTTCAAAATTTTTAACTAAAAAGACGATAAAAGTAGAATCTTTATCTCCTAAAGGAGATTTTATAGACAATTATGATAGTAAGGAAACAAGCCTTGAAAAATTAAAAGAAGAGGGGGATATAGACTTAATATCAGGATTAATATATGAAAAACAAGATGAAGTACCGTTCAAAACTGATAAAACGGTTCTAACTGCTAGTAATATTGACATAAAAACAGGAAGATTAACTTATGAAAATAAATTAGTTTATCTACGAGAAGATTACAAAACAGAGAATGAGAAGCAAATCAGAAAAAATGATATTGTTATGTCTATGTCAAGTGGAAGCTTAAAACACCTAGGAAAAGTTGCATTAATAGAAAATGATGATTTTAAAGATATGGTGGGTGGCTTTTTGGCTATTATTAGATGTAAGGATGAATATATAGCTAATGCATTATATTATAGACTTATGTCAAAAAAATTTAGAGAATATGTTTTTTCTAAAAAAGGACAAAATATAAATAATTTGAATATTAGTGAATTGTTAACTTTACCATTAGATTTACCTACCGATATAAAAAAATTTTATAAAGAAGCAGTGGGAGATGAAAAATAATGAATAAATTAGGAAAACTTGAGAAGGTAAACTTAAGAGAGATATGGACTAATGAGGAATATGATTTTTCTGTATGGTTAAGTAAAGAAGAAAATTTAAAAGAACTTAGTGATAC
>ULWN01014124.1_pt1 | contig 15831 bp, 14 predicted proteins | sample 1960371 | NCBI WGS metagenome assembly ULWN01 (sample SAMEA4835813, study PRJEB28245) | human gut metagenome | biome: gut microbiome; material: fecal sample | place: Denmark | collected 2008 | reverse complement strand
TATAAATTCAGAGCCACCTTCCATTACTTCACCATTGTTTAAGAAATCAACTTGTACACCATAAGATTTTAACTCTCTTACACTTTGTAATAAGTCTACTGTGTTTCTTGCAAAACGGCTTACATCTTTTACTACTACTTTACCGAATTTTTTGGCTTTGGCATCTATCATCATTTGTTGGAATTGTTTTCTGTGTTTTATTTGTTTTCCTGATATTCCTTCATCTGCATATAGCTTGTACAATTCATATCCGTTCTTTTTTGTAAATTCATTAAAGAACTCTATTTGCTTTTCTAATGAGTCTATCTGTGCTTCTTTTTCTGTTGATACCCTACAATATGCTGCAATTTTCATAACATCACTACTTTCTTTATTTTTTCTGTTTCACTATTTTCGTTCTGTTACATTTTAGCATATCAGTTTCATTTTTTCAATATAAAAGCACAAAAAAACTACTCCATTTTCAGGAATAGTTTTAAACTTCACAACCCGACCATTTATATAGCACATATCTGTCAGTGGTTGTCTTTACATTTGACTCCCTACGCATTTATTTGTCGCAAGTAGGATTGCGAGTAACATCTGCTCACCTGTGCATTTATTTTGTCGCCAACAGGGTGGCGAGTAACATTTGAAATTATATATTAATTATTTAATAATATTTTCTTCATTTCAATTATATCATAAAATGGTATTTGCACACCGTCTTTTGCTAAATCAACCACTCTCAATGCTTTAGTAATTACCTGTTCTTTTATAATTTCTGGTATTTCAACATCCCTATTAGAATTTGTATATTTCTTTTCTATGTAATCTAATGTTGTTGGAAATATATTTTGTATTAAAAAAACAGCTTTTTTTCCTAAAACACTTCCAAAAACAAAGTTATATACTGGCTTTTTTCCACTTTTCGCCTTTTTCTTTTCATAAATTTTTTCATACTTTTCATATTTAGTAGAAATTGGTACAAACCATATTATTTCGCTATTTTGTCTATCTTTAAAGCAAAAATAGCAAGGTCTCTTATTCCCATTTTCTTTATTAACCATTAATCCATAATCTTTAAATACATCAAAAAATTCATCTTTTATAAAGTAAAATTTTCCATCTTCTATTACCATTTTGCTCCATCTCCTTTTTATGAAAATATGGGATCTACTTTTATAGACCCCATATTTAACTATAATTAACATTTTTCCACCTGCACATTTGTATCTCGCAAGCAGGGTTGCGGCTCACATTTTCTCACCTATACATTTATTTCGCCAATAGGGTGGCGACTCACATTTTAATTATAGCAGATATTAAATATCTACTACTATTATATTCATTATACAAACTTTTTATTAAAATATCAAGGCTTTTTATTAAATTTTTTTAATAATTTTTTATACTACATTTCCAATTCAACGCCTATTTCCCCATGAGAATTTTGATAAGAATTTGTAGTTTTATAATTAAATGTAACTCTTTCATCATTCCCAGCTAAATTATAAGCAAGAACACCAGCCATAGCTTGTACTATTTGTTCTTCAGTATTAGGATTTATAAACGTAATCTTCAAACCCTTTTTCAAAATTCTCACCCACTTTCTTTTCAATACTATTATTAAAACAAAAAAAATATGACAAAAAAATATACCTTGAATAACTTCAAAGCATATCTTATACATAAATTCTTCTATTTCTTATATTCCCCACATTTACAACATTCCTAATTCTTTTTGGTACATCACAAGCAAATGTAAATCCTCTTCTTAAAACTAGATCACTACTATTTTTATCATATCTAAACATTTGTCTATTCCATTTTGCAAAATCTAAATCCGATATTTGTATTTTGGTTGATAAATACTCATTGTCTTTGTTAATTTGTATTATCATTGCTTGATACTCTTGTTTTTCTGTTTGTCTCCTTTTATTTATATAGTTTCTTTTACAAGCTTTATGATTTTCCTTACTTATATTACTTCTATATTCCTTTTCTTTAATATATCTCTCATCTTTTTGAATAATTTTTGTAATATAAGGTTTACTCACTTTTAGTTCTTCTGCTATGTCAGTTGTTCTTTTATGTTCTTCATAAAAAAATCTTATTATATCTTCATTTTTAGCTATTTTTATCACCTCCATTCTCTATGGTTAATTTTCTGTCTACAGTTTTATACAATAATTATTTCAAAAGCTATTGTATTTATATCAGTATTATAGTATAATATAATTAGAATGTCAATAACAATTTTTATTTTTTTAAAAATTGTTTGCAGATGGATTGGAGGAAATATTGAAATGAATAGGGATTTACCAGAAAATAAATTTTTTGAAGATTTTTATATTTGGTTTAATCAAGAGAAAAAAGAAGAATATTATTCTACCCCTTTATATTACTATAAGGCTAGTTTTAATATAGATTATGATACTCATACACTTAAAATATATTGGAAAGAAAATGAAGGTACAGATAATGGATTAAAGCACCCTGCAACCTTGTATTTTCCTTTTGTAGAGAAATTTGGTACTTTTTTAGTTAGATTTTTAAATGCCGATTTATCCACTTATGAATCTGCATATAAAGACTTTTTCTTTGCTTATGGCTTTGAAATATTAAGAGATTTAGAAGAAGATTATAAATTTACATTATCAAATAATTATGGAAATGATGAAACATACTTAAAAGAAACTCAAAAAATTTATAATACTTTAAAACATAAAATAATATATGTTCAAGAAGAAATGAAAGATGCAATAAATTACATATTTAATATTAAAGAAGATGAAAAATTAAAAGATTATACATCTGCACAAAGATATGCAGTATATTTAATTAAACAAATGGGAAAATTACACACCTTTAATAAAAATGATAATGTTATACGAGATAGTTTTTCTAATAAATATGAACAATTCCAAAATACTAGCGAACACACTTTATTAAATGAATTAAAAAATAAAAGTATGTTTATTTCCATGATAGATACACATAAAAGTAATGATTTATCTAGTATCTGTTATGTAGTATTAGAAGAATTAGTAAAAACAAATAATAACCCTATTAAGAAATGTCAAAATTGTGGAATGTATTTTATACCTAATTCAAGACTTGACGAAATTTATTGTGATTATCCAAAAGAAAACGGAAAAACTTGTAGAGAACAAGGTGCTATTCTTACATATAATAAAAGATTGCAAGAAAAATCAGCTTATGCTGAGTATAGAAAAATATATCAACAAAAATTTATGAAAGTTAGAAAAAATAAAGATAACAAAAAAATTGCTAATGATTTTGAAAGTTGGAAAAAACAAGCTAAAGAAAAAATCACAAAACTAAAACATGAAGAACTTTCTGAAAAAGAAGTTTATGAGTGGATTATGAAAAATAAATAATTTCTATATTATTTATAAAACTAAAAAAGACCTTTGGGCCTTTTTTAGTTTATTTTATATCTTTATAACTATTATATCTTTTATAATTAATTATTAAAATTACCATTACTGCTATAATGCTTATTATAATTACTGAACTACTACCTGCTTGTGGTAATTTACCTGTTGCTATTGTAGTATCTTCTTGTTTTGCATCTATTGCAGGTTCTGTAACATTCTGTTTTTTGTCTTCTTTATTTTCCTCATTATTATCTATAGCAGGTTTTGTTAAATATACATATTTTATATTGTATTTAATAGCATAATTGGCAGCCATTGAATCCTTATAACAATACACTGTTAAATCTTTATCATGACTTTTAAATATTGAATCCGAATCACTTATGTTATAAAAACCTATTTTAGTAACATTATCTAAAATTGTAATTTTTTTTAATTTAGTACAATTATCAAATGCACTATATTCAATCTCTGTTACAGAATCTGGTATTACTATTTCTGTTATTCCTGTATTTGCACATAAATTTTTTGGAACTATTGTTAAACCATCTTCTAAAGTTATTTTTGTTATATTAGGATTATCTAAACATGGACTTACCGAACCATTTTTTAATGTTTTTGGTATTGTAATCTCTGTTAAACTTGTACAACCTTTAAAAACCTTAAATGACAATGTTGTTATGTTCCCTAAATCAACCTTATTTAATTTTGTACAGTTTTCAAATGCACTATATCCAATTTCTGTTACTGTACTTGGAATTGTTATTTCAGTTATTTTAGTTGCAGACTTAAAAGCACTATTTCCTAATGTAACTACTGTCTTTCCATCTAAAGTTGATGGAATTATAACATTTCCTATTAAATCTGTTGGATTTATACATTTTAAATTTTCAATTTGGTTTGAATCATTTAATTCATAACTCCAATTCACTGTTGTACCATTTATAGTAGATGTTGCAGTATAAGTATCTTTGGCAAATACTGTTCCACATAGTCCTAATAATACTAAAATCATAATTAAAATACTAAAAATTTTCTTTGACATCTGTATCTCTCCTTATTTTATCTTAAAAGTGTTTTATATTTTTTACATATATCTACATTCAATATATCATTTCGAGATTTTTCTGTCAATAGTTTTGAATTTTTTTTATTAAGTTATATCTTAATAAGTTTTAGTGGTATTAAGTTATTTATATTTTATCTTTATAATTTATATATAAACAATTTTTATATTATTAAAGTAATATAAAGAAGGAGACTTCTTATGACTTCTATGGAATTAGTTGGACTTAATACAAAATGGTATAGATATCAAAATAATTTAACACAAGAACAATATGCAAATAAAACAAAATTCAAAATGGCTTATATTAGTGTTATTGAAACTGGTAATGCTAACTTAACTTGTAAAAATATAGATTTTATAGCAAAATCATTTAATATAAAACCAGAATTATTATTTAATGAAAAAACTGCTAAACTTGCTCAAAAACTACCTGTTAGAGTAGATATGTATAAGAGAAAATAACTTTTTTTAAGTTCTTTTCCTCTTTTTTGTTATAAACTACCTTTCTAAATCCCATTCCTTCCCTCTTTCTTCATTCTTTATCTGCTTTTCTGGATCTATAAAAGTATTCGTTTTCCTTTTGAAAATCTCTAATTAAATTATCTTCTTCAGCAATATCGAATTTTTTACAAATCCAATGTATAAATTTATCAAGAGTTTCCCAGAATTTATTTATTACTTTATTCAAATATTTATTCTCTTTTTCTAATTTACGAATTTTACTTTTATATTGATTTTCTATATCATATGTTTTATATTCAAATTCTTTTTCAAGCTCATCTTTTTTATTATTGAATTTTATATCAAGAGTATCACTTTTTCTCTTGTATTCTTTTTCTAAAATCTTAACTGTATTGTTTAGTTCTTCGTTATCAGCAATTATTTTATCTCTTTCATTCTGATATTTTTCTGCTTCTTCAATAGTTTTAGCTTGTTTGGATAATTCTTTATGTAATGTTACATTATCTTGATACAATTCTTCAATAAGTTTATCTTTAGGTTTTATGATATCATTTAAAATCTTTTCATCTCTACCTATCATAACCTTTTTTATATCTTTTAAATCTGGAACTTCTGGTAATTCCAACTTTATACTTTTTAAGGTCTCTTTTGTTTTTTCAAAATTAGTTATGTTTTTATATTCCTTTACTGTGTAATGTTCTCTATTAGTTTCTTCTTTTGGTAATCCTCTTTTTAAATCAAATCCATTTGATTCCATATATTCAAAAAAAGCATTTTGTAATTGTCTATAACTATCTTTAGCTTTCCAAAATTCACTACAAGCAAGTTTATCTATATTATTGCCTTTTTTATCTGTTGTATGAACTACAGGCAAAAAAAGTAAGTGCATATGAGGAGATCTTTCATCATAATGCACTTTTGCAGATAAAATATATTGTTCACCAAAATCTTTATATTCACATACACTATTACTTACTGTTTTTATTTGACCTTTCAAATCGTATTTTTCCCTTATTTTATCAAATTCTTTTTCATAATTAAATTCAGGTTCTTTTAATGCATAATTTAAATATGATTTTGTTTTATCTATATCTTTATTTGAATAATTTTTATTCTTTCTTTCATTATGGCGATATACTGCCTTCAAATTTTCCCTTTTATATTTTGCATTTCTAATTATCGCATAACTCATATAAAACCTCCTTGCTCGTGCTCAATAACACAAATAAATTTTATTTTTCTACTCTAATTTCAATTGTGTTGTAAACACACTACAACACTTTTTTAGCTGACTGCTTCAAAAAGTGTTAGTGTGGCAGGGATACCCCACACCCCAAACAAAAAAAACTAAAGCATTTTTTTAGGTTCTTAAATAAAAATTTGCTAACTGCAATTTTTATTTAATTGAGCCCAAAAATAAATTTTTTGACTCACTCACTTTAGCAACTCCCAAGTAGAAACCAGAGGAAGTGAGCTAAAGTGAAAAGGTGCAATAATCCCTTATTTAAAAAAGGAATTATTACACCTATTTAATCAGAAACCGTCGGTTGTTCGCCTCGTTTCATAGGTAGTCTAGTAAGTAGCATTGCTACTATAATTGCTGATACTAATAAGCATCTTTGTTCATACTTGTCCAAACTTTTTACAATTATAAATCCACAGCCAAGTTTTGCCACCGAATACTCTTTTTTTATTGTGAGTCTGTGTTCTAAAATCTCACTCATGCACTTCATACCAATAGACTGTTAGCACTTATACGAATGAACTTTATAGCATCGGCTCATTACACCTATCACTTTTTAAGAGTTTGAGGCATTATCTCTTGCATAAGAAAAACACACTTGCAACTTTTAATTGCAAATGTGCTTATCTTACTAATATTTAATTTTGTTTGCCCTCACGTTTTATTTTCAGCAAAATAAAACTGCAATGTAATAAATTATGCCTACCCAAATGAGTAGACACAAATTTTTGCCACTTTTTGTATGTTTTTTCGTGTACTTTTTGTCACTTTTTGCATATTTATCTTATCACTAATCCCAATCTAACAACTGGATTTTTCTCTGCCAAGAAAACCTTTTTAATTTCAATACTTTCAGGAATAACATATCTATTTTTCAAACCGTTCTTGAGTGTTACATCTTTGTGTACTGTACTTTTACTTATTCCAAATTTCACAGCTGCCCCTCTTACTGTATCTTTTGAATCTATAATATAATGTGCTAAATTTGTCGCACGTTCTTCTATTGATATTCCCTTCATAAAGCAACCCCCATTGAATACTTTTGTTTAATTGTATTCGCATAAGGGTTGTATTAGAACGTCATATTTTTCATTTATTTTTTACCAAAAAACCTTTGTAATTTATCAAATAGCTTTTTAAAAAATGGTTCTTTGTAATTAACCATGGAAACTTCAACAGCTGATGTATTGATACTTTGTTTTTCTTTTGGCTTAAATAAGTTTTCTGTTTTATATTGTTCTTTTATTTTTTCTTGATATTTTAATGCATTTTTTCTAATAGTATCAATAAATTTTTGTTTTTCACTTTCCTTACATAAATAATCCAAATAAATTCCAGCCAATATATCTCTTGTCTTATCTTTTAACACCATTTTATTTACATCTTCTGAAAAATCAATTGAAGGTTTATAGCTTTTAGATTTATTATTTTCTAAGAATTCTATAATTTTTTTAGGAATTTTATTAAATTCACTTTCTTCTAATTCATTTAAAATTCCTAACACTTCTACAGCGGCTTCACAATATTCACTACTTAACATATACCTCACCTCTACTATATTTTGCAAGTTCTTTTTGAGCTGTTCTGTCAATTCCATTTGCTTTGTCTACAATAATTTCAATATCAAAAATGTTTTTTGGTTTGTAATATGGAAGACTGACTTGCTCATCTCCATATAAATCCTTTAATTTTTGCTGATATTCTTTTAAATTAGTCAAACTTTTTCCTTTTTGACCATTAATAAAAAAATTAAGTCTTTCTTTATATGTATCTAAACTTGTATGTGTAAGTGTTAAACATCTTTCCTCTTCTTTAAATTCTTCATTTGACATTTCTAAATATTTTTTTGTTACTGCAGATAGTCTATCTTGTTTCTTGTCTTTTTCAAATTTCTCAAAACTTCCTTCATCTAAATAAAAAACTCTTGTATTTCTATCTCCACTTACTGGTTCACACACAAACAAATATCCATTTTGATTACAATTTATATCATTTAAAAGATTTTTATAAACAAAACTTATATATGACATTTCCTGTGTGCCATCTTCTAAATTTTCAACAACCTCAACCTTTCCTTTAGGTTTATTTTCTTCTAACATTTTCCTTCTTTTTTGAAAATCTATTATTTCATTTTTTCTTTCATACTTATTTCTCTTATCATGCGTATTTTGTGTTTTTCTTTCTATTTCATCAACTCGTTGTGTTATAGTACAAGTATGTTTTTTGCTTTGTTCTTTTTCATCTATTAAATATTTATAATATTCAATTAAATTTCCAAATGCTTCATTTTCTGCTTGTTCTATTCCAGCTATAATAAGTTTCGCCCCTGCATCATTTACTTTATTTTCTTTAGTTATAACATTCATAATTTCATCATTTAACTGGGTAAAATTTATTTTATTTAATGCACTTTTTTCATTATATTGTTCATTCTCATTTCCATATAAATCAACAATTGTATAATTGTCATTACCACTAAATCTTAATATTATTTTTCCTTTTTTTCTAACTATAGAAAAGCCATCTATATCCTCTGGATTTTTGTTATTCTTATATTTGCAGTTTTGTTTATATGTAGGATTATTTTTTTGCATTATATTTGCAATTGCTTGTTTTACATACTTTCTTTCCAATAAATCTGAAAACATCCAATCCAATTCTATAAAAGCATTTCCTCTATTCCATGACAAAATTCCATCTGGTTTAGTATTTGAAAAAAATTCTTCAAATTTCTTAAAATTTTCAAAATCTTTACTCATAAAATCCACCTTATTTCTAATATTACTTCATTATATATTTTATAAATATTTTCTTTTGTTTTCAACATTTTCTTTATTATTTAATATAATTGTAATCTTTTTGTAATACTTATTGCTAATATGTCTAACTTTTGATAAAATTATTTAAGGAGGCTTAAAATGCTTAGAATTAATAATTTAAAAATAAGAAAAGATTTAACTGAAAAAGAAATATTTGAATTTGCAATAAGTAAATTTCATATAAATAAAAATGATATTATAAATATGTTTATTTCACGAAAATCTATTGATGCCAGAAAAAAAGATGATGTTTTTTATTCTTATTCAATAGATTTAGAAGTTAAAAATGAACAAAAATATAAAAAATTAGAAAAGATTAATGTAATAAATCTTCCCCAAATTGAAATAAAAAGAAATAGTAAATTTAAACCTGTAATAGTTGGAGCAGGTCCAGCAGGTCTTTTTGCAGCACTAACTTTAGTCCAAAATGGAATAAAGCCTATTATTATAGAACAAGGAAAAACAGTAGAAGAAAGAAAAAAAGATGTAGAATCATTTTTAAATAATGGAAAATTAAACACCTTATCAAATGTTCAATTCGGAGAAGGTGGAGCTGGAACATTTTCAGACGGCAAATTAACAACTGGTATTAGTAGTCCTTACTGTAAAAAGGTAATTCAGGAATTTGTTAACTTTGGAGCACCTAAGCAAATTCTATATTTACACAAGCCCCATATTGGAACTGATAATTTAATAAATATTATTAAAAATATGAGAGAATATATAAAATCAAAAGGTGGCGAATTTCTGTTTAATCAAAAAGTCACTGATTTTGAGTTTAAAAATAATCATATTTGTGCAATATATTGTGATAAAAAAAAGATTGAAACAGATAGTGTTATTTTAGCAATAGGACATAGCAGTAGGGACACTTTTGAAAAGCTTTATAAAAAAGGTGTAAAAATGGAAGCTAAAAATTTCTCAGTAGGTGTTAGAATAGAGCACCTACAGTCTGAAATAAACAAATCTCAGTATGGTACAATAACAAAATTAAAATTACCGCCTGCAGAATATAAAATGGCATATCATTCACCAACTGGTCGTTCTTGCTACACATTTTGCATGTGTCCTGGTGGCCAAGTAATGGCATCATCAAGTGAAGAAAAAACAATTGTTACAAATGGTATGAGTAATTTTTTAAGAAATGGAAAAAATGCAAATTCTGCTCTTTTAGTAAATGTTACTCCTGATGATTTTTTTGATAATGCTCCACTTGCTGGAATATATTTTCAAAAAGATTTAGAAGAAAAAGCATTTATTTTGGGTGGAAGAAATTATTATGCTCCAGTACAAAGAGTAGAAGATTTTATAAAAAATCAAAAATCAACTTTTATTGGGTCAATTGAACCTTCATATAAACCAGGAGTTACATTATCAAATTTAAATGAAATATTACCTCAATTTATATCAAATACATTAAAAGAAGGTATTATATATTTTGATAAAAAACTAAAAGGATTCGCAAACCCTGACAGTATTCTAACGGGATTAGAAACAAGGAGTTCATCACCTGTTAAAATCTTAAGAAATGAAGATTTATGTTCAAACATAAATGGCTTATATCCTTGTGGTGAAGGAGCAGGTTATGCAGGTGGCATAATGTCTGCTGCTGTTGACGGAATAAAATGTGCAATAAAAATTGCCACCAGTTCCGGGTTTAAATGGCAATAAATTGCAATAGTTCCGGGTTTGGATGGCAATAATATATTAATTTTTATACCTTGGTGTCGCAACCTACAATTTTAAATTTTATATGTAGGTTGCTCCAAGTCGCACTCGTGCAAGCACTCGTTTGGTCGCTTACGCGGTATTTCAAATTAATATATTATTGCCATCCAAACCCGGAGCTATTGCAATTTATTGCCATTTAAACCCGGAACCGGTGGCAATTTTTCTTAATCTTCTTACTATTTCTTCTAATTTTTCTAATAAATAATCTACATCTTCTTTTGTGTTATCTTCCCCAAAGGTGATCCTTAATGAACTATATGCCACTTCTTGCGGAAGCCCTATTGCAACTAATACATGTGATGGTTTGTTTGAACCAGTTGTACATGCAGAACCGCTTGAAGCACATATTCCATATTGATCTAAATTTAATAATAATGCTTCTCCTTCAATATTTTGGAATGAAAAATTTGTATTTCCAGGTAATCTATTTGTTCTTTCCCCATTTAATTTTACATTTGAAATTCTTTTTTCAACTTCTGAAATAAAATAATCTCTTAGCTCACTTAAATATTTTATATGTTCTGGTAAATTTTTTTTAGCTAACTCACATGCTTTTCCTAATCCAACAATTCCCGCCACATTTTCTGTTCCTGCTCTTCTATTTTTTTCTTGATGTCCTCCATCTATAAATTTTTGAAAATCAATTCCATTTTTTACGTACAATGCTCCAATTCCTTTTGGACCATATATTTTATGTCCTGATAATGATAACATGTCTATCCCCATTTTTTGTACATCTATAAATACATTTCCACACGCTTGGACTGCGTCTGTATGTAATATTATTTTATGTTTTTTTGCTATTTGTGCAATTTTTTCTATTGGTTGTATTGTTCCAATTTCATTATTGGCAAACATTATGCTAATTAAAATCGTCTCTTCAGTTATAGCATTTTCTAGTTGCTCTAAATCAACTACTCCATCTTCATTAACATTTAGGTATGTTACAGCATATCCTTCTTTTTCTAATTCTTTGCATGAATTAAGAACTGCATGATGTTCTATTTTAGATGTAATAATATGCTTTCCTTTATTTTTAGCCAAATGTGCAATTCCCTTTAAAGCTGTATTATCACTTTCAGAGCCTCCTGCTGTAAAAATAATTTCACTTGCATTGCAATTTATAAGTTCTGCAACCTTTTTTCTTGCATCTTCTATAGCTCTTTTGGCACTTCTTCCAATTTTATACATTGATGAAGGATTTCCAAATTCTATACCAAAATATGGAATCATTGTTTTAATTACTTCATCTTTAACTTTTGTGGTAGCTGCATTGTCAAAATATCTTATTTCCTCCATAAAACCTCCGATTAAAAATTTACTTTTTGCTAGTAATTTTTCTTTATTTTATTATATTCAAGATATTTACAATTATTTACTTTAAAACTTCTTTTATTTTATCTAATTGTTCTATTGTTTGATTATAGCCATATTTATAGCAACTATCTAGTTTTTTTGTATCAAATAGTCCTGTTTTATCTGTTTGTATTGTTAATATATAATCACTCATTTTTAAGTTTTCCTCAGATATTTTGTTTCCCATTATATCAATTGTACGCATTCCAATATCCATAACATTACTTTTTTCATCAATATCATCTGCTTTAAAATTAACAGCTATTACCTTTGTTGCTCCTTGTTTTTTTACCTCATTTACTGGAATATTATCAAGTACTCCTCCATCTAAAAATTTATGATTTTTATACTCACATGGGCAAAAAATTGCTGGAAAACTGCTGCTTGCTCTTACTGCTTTCCCAACGCTTATGTCTGTAATATAGGCAATAGAATTGCTACTATTACTTTTAGCACTTTGTGGAGTATAATTTGTAAAAATATATTCTTTTGAATCATTTAAATCCACCGTTGGTATAACAAGTGGCATTTTTATATCTGAAATTTTGGTAATTTCCTTTTTTAGGGCTAAATTATTATATGCCTTTTCAATACTTTCTCCACTTTTAAGACCTATAAATTTATTTTTTTTGCTATTCATAAAATTACTTATTCCAGATATTATTGGTGCTGCATTTATATTTATTATTTCATTTGCATATTTTTTAAATAACAAATATATATACATTGGAGAATAGCCAATAGCATATAATGAGGCTATAAGTCCACCAGCACTTGTTCCTCCTATTACATCAACTTTTATATCATTTTCTTCCAAAGCCTTAAGAACCCCTGCATGAGCAATTCCACGTATTCCCCCACCTGATAACGCTAAACCTAATTTCATTTTTTCACCTTCTTTAATCTTCTATATTTTATTATTTACTAAATATTGTGTGCATAAACATTTTTACTACAATTTGTAAATTTAATTCAAAAAAATCCTATACTGAACTATACTTTTGGTATAATTCAATATAGGATATTTATTATTTTCCATAATAACAATCTAACATAATTTGCTTTAATTCAGAAACTAATGGTAAACGTGGATTTGCAGTTGTACATTGGTCCTCAAATGCTCTATCTGCTAACATATCTACTTTTGCCAAAAATTCTTTTTCATCAATTCCTGCATCTTTTATTGACTTTGGAATTCCTAAATGTTCATTCATTTGTTTAATTTTTTCTATTAAACTATTAACTCCCTCTTCAACATTATCAGCTTTTAATCCTAATTTTTTTGCTAGTTCATAATATTTTTGATCAGCAATAAAATATTCATATTTAGGGAATGATACAAATTTAGTAGGTTTTGAACTATTGTATTTTATTACATATGGTAATAAAATTGCATTTATTCTTCCATGTGGTATATGGAATTCTGCCCCTAACTTATGTGCTAGAGAATGGTTTATACCTAAAAATGCGTTTGTAAATGCCATACCAGCAATTGTACTTGCATTATGCATTTTTTCTCTTGCTAATTTATTTGTTCCATCATCATATGCTTGCTCTAGATATGTTACAACTAATTCTGATGCTTTTTCTGCTAACCCATCTGTGTAATCTGATGCCATATTTGACACATAACTCTCAATTGCATGTGTTAAAACATCCATACCTGTATCTGCTGTAACAGATTTTGGAAGACTCATTACTAAATCTGGATCTACAATTGCAACATCTGGTGTTAATTCATAGTCTGCTAACGGATATTTTTTATTTTTTTGTTTATCTGTTATTACTGCAAATGAAGTTACTTCTGACCCAGTTCCTGATGTTGTTGGTATAGCTACCATTTTAGCTTTTTGTCCAAGTTTTGGGAATTTATAAGTACGTTTACGTATATCCATAAATTTTAATTTTAATCCTTCAACATCTGCTTCTGGATGTTCATAAAATAACCACATTCCTTTTGCTGCATCCATAGGGCTTCCTCCACCAACGGCAATAATTACATCTGGTTTAAAATTATTCATTGCTGCAACACCTTTTTTTATTGTGTCAAAAGATGGATCTGATTCTACTTCACTAAAAATTTCTGAATGAACATACTGACTTCTTTTCCTTAAATGATATAATATTTTGTCTACATAGCCAAGTTTTACCATCCCTGGATCTGTAACTATAAATGCTCTTTCTATGTCTGGCATTTTTTCTAAATAGGCAATTGATCCTGCCTCAAAATATATTTTTTCTGGAACTTTAAACCATTGCATATTAACTCTCCTTTTCGCAACTCTTTTTATATTTATTAAATTAACTGATGAAACATTGGCTGTTGTTGAATTTCCACCAAATGAACCACATCCAAGTGTCAATGATGGCATGTTTGTATTATATATATCTCCAATTGCTCCATGTGTTGATGGTGAGTTAACTATTATTCTTCCTGCTTTCATAGTCTCAGAAAATTTTAAAATTGTATCATTATCCTCAGAATGTATTACTGCAGAATGGCCTAATCCTCCAAACTCCAATAATTTCTCTGCTTTATTAATTCCTTCTTCTGCATCTTTTACAATGTAATAAGTTAGAACAGGACTTAGTTTTTCTTTAGAAAATGGATATTTTTCTCCAATTCCTTCTTCATACACAACCAATACCTTTGTGTCTTGTGGTACTTCAAATCCTGCATCTTTTGCTATTTTATATGGTGATTGTCCTGGTACGTGTGATTTTAATTTAAAACCATATTCTTCTGTATATTCAAACATTGAATCTGATAATTTTTTCTTTTCCTCTTCACTTACAAAATAGCAACCTGCTTTTCTCATTAAATCTTCAAATTCTTTATATATATCTTTATCTACCAAAACTGCTTGTTCTGATGCACATATCATTCCATTGTCAAATGATTTTGAAAGCACTAAATCATTTACAGATGTTGCAAGTTTTGCTGTTTTATCTATATAGCATGGCACATTTCCGTGGTCCCACACCTAAGGCTGGTTTTCCACATGAATATGCTGATTTTACCATTCCTGTACCACCTGTAGCTAATATTAAATTAACATCTGGGTGGTTCATAAGTTCTCTTGTTGCTAAAATTGATGGTTCTTCTATCCATAAAATGCAATTTTCTGGTGCACCTGCGGCTATTGCAGCATCTCTTACAATTTTTGCCGCTTCTTTGCTGCATTTTTGTGCTGATGGATGGAATCCAAATATTATTACATTTCTGGTTTTTGCTGAAATTATAGATTTAAACATAACTGTTGAAGTTGGGTTGGTAACAGGTGTAACCCCTGCTATTATTCCAACTGGCTCTGCAATTTCAACATAATCTTCTTCATCATTTTCATTTATTATTCCAACTGTTTTTTCATATTTTATGCTATGATATACATATTCAGTTGCAAACATGTTCTTAGTTATTTTATCTTCATAAATTCCTCTTCCTGTTTCTTCTACTGCAAGTTTTGCAAGTTCCATATGATGTTCAAGTCCTGCCATTGACATGGCTTTTATGATATTATTTACTGTCTTTTGGTCTAATTTCATGTACTCCTGTGAAGCAATTTTAGCCTTTTTTACTAAATCATCAATCATTTTCTTTACTTTTGCCTCATCAGGTTGGTTTTCCTTAACTGCCATAAAATTTCCTCCTTATATTCATTTGTATTTACCTACATATTATATATTATAAGAAATATTTGTCAATATTATTCCAAAAAATAACAACACCGCCCAGAAGAAAAAAAATTGCCACCAGCTTAAGGGTTT
>ULWN01036684.1_pt1 | contig 15852 bp, 9 predicted proteins | sample 1960371 | NCBI WGS metagenome assembly ULWN01 (sample SAMEA4835813, study PRJEB28245) | human gut metagenome | biome: gut microbiome; material: fecal sample | place: Denmark | collected 2008 | reverse complement strand
GAGTTCATAGGGATGCCGGAGGCGGGGCTGTCCATAACGCAGGCCATAATATTCATCTGCGAGAGCCCGAAATCCAACTCGGTAGTCATCGCAAAGGATACGGCCTTCGCCGAGGCAAAGAGCATACCCGACCAGCCGGTGCCGATACACCTCAGGGATACGAGCTACCCCGGCGCGTCAAAGCTGGGCCACGGCAGGGGGTATAAGTACCCCCACGACTATCCCGGCCACGTGGTGGCTCAGGAGTACATGCCGCCCAGCGTGAAGGGCCATAAGTACTACATACCCGGCGAGCTGGGCAGCGAGGGGAAGATACGCCAGAACCATATCAATCAGGGAAGGATAAAGGAAAAATGATAAGCAGGACATCGGCTGAAAGGGTGCTCAACGCGGCCCTGGCAACAGGGGGAGACTTCGCGGAGCTTTACATGGAGGACGGGGAGAGCCACAGCATATCCATGCTGGACGGCGTGGTGGAGAATGCCGCCTACAGCCGCGCCCGGGGCGCGGGGGTGCGCATACTTTCCGGTACCCGTTCCGCCTACGCCTATACGGTGGATATATCCGAGTCCGCCCTTGTGGAGACGGCGAAAAGGGCCTCGGCTATAATAAAGGGCGAGGGGAGCGGCGTGCTGCCCTTCACGGATATACGCGACGGCAACTACAGGTGCAGGATACCATTCTCGGCGGTGGATAACGCAAGGCGGGTGCACCTGTTAAAGCTTGGAACAGACGCGGCGAAGGCCGAGTCCGGCGAGATAACCAAGGTCAGCGCCGCATATATGGATACGGATAAAAAGGTGCTGGTCTGCAACACCGAGGGAGTATGGGCGGAGGACAGGCGTCCGCGCACCCGTCTCGCCTTTACCGCGGTGGCAAGCGACGGCATGGAATTCCAGACCGGGCAGGAGATACCGGCCTTCGGCATGGGCTTTGAGGCTTATGAGCTGATAGACCCCGAAAAGGACGGACGTACCGCCGCCCGGACTGCCGTTACTATGCTTCACGGAGTGGATTGCCCGGCGGGATATATGCCGGTAGTCATAGACGGCGGCTTCGGCGGAGTCATACTCCACGAGGCCTGCGTGCATTCATTGGAGGCTACCTCCGTCGCCCGCGGCAATTCCGAATTCTGCGGAAAGCTGGGCCAGAAGATAGCCAGCGATATAGTTACCGCCATAGACGACGGCACACTCCCCGGCGAATGGGGCAGCATACGCTACGACGACGAGGGCAACCCATCCCAGTGCAACGTACTCATACAAAACGGCATGCTTAAGAGCTATCTTGTGGACAGGCTGGGCAGCCGGATAATGAACCAGCCCATGACAGGCTCCGCCAGGCGGCAGAGCTACGAGTTCGCACCCACCTCCAGAATGACCAACACCTTCTTCGCCCCCGGCTACGATGACGAGGAGGAGATGATAAGGACCATGGGAGAGGGGCTTTTTGCGGCTAAGATGGGCGGAGGCTCGGTGAACCCGCTGACAGGCGAATTTAACTTCTCGGTGCTGGAGGGCTACTGGGTAAAGGACGGCAAGATACACTGCCCGGTACGGGGCGCAGCCCTCATAGGCCGGGGGGCGGACGTGCTTATGAAGATAGACCGGGTAGGCATGAATATGTGGTTTGGCCACGGCATGTGCGGCTCGCGCTCCGGCAGTGTGCCTACAAACGTGGGACAGCCCAGGATAAGGGTGAGCGGCATAACCGTTGGCGGAAAGGGAGGCAGACTGTGATGCATAACGGGCTTGACAGGGAGCATAAGGCCGAGATAAAAGCGGACGAGAAAATAAAGGAATACGCCCACAGGCTCATGACCATTGCCATGGACAGGGGCTGCGACGGTGCGGAGGTATGCGTAAACGAGTCCGATGAGTTCTCGGTAGGTGTACTGGAGGACGAGGTGGACGACTATACCGTAAGCTCCTCCTTCGGTTTAGGCATAAGGGTGCAGAAGGACGGAAGGAACGGCTACGCCTATACCGAAGCTATGGATGACCCGGAGGGCTTTGTGGAGGAGGCCATAGATAATGCGGAGACGGTAAAGAGCGAGGATATACACCCCATGGCGGAGCCTGCGGAGTATCCCGAAATACAAAAAAAGACCGATGCCCTGAAGGACATGGATGAATCGGAGAAGATAGAGCTCTGCAAGGCGCTGGAACGGGAGACAAAGCGGTGCGACGGCCGGGTAAAGCGGGTGGCCTGCTGCAAGGTAGTCACCGCAGGCGGCAGATTCTGTATATACAACACTCTGGGCCTCAGGGCCGAAAGGAGCGACAGGGTATCCTGCTGCTATGTGGAGCCGGTGCTGGAGGATAAGGGCCAGATGCGGGACGGCTTTGCATTCCGGGCAGACGGTGAGGCGCTGGATATAGCGGGCTGTGGGCGGGAGGCCGTCGATGAGGCCATAGCCGCCATGGATCCCGCGCCCGTAGCGCCCGGCAGGTACGATATAATACTCCGAAACGACGCCATGGCAAGCATATTGGGTGCTTTTGCAGGCATGTTTTCTGCCGACGCCGCCCAGAAGGGCCTTTCGCCCCTGGCGGGCAGGGAGGGCGAGGATATGGCGGCAGAGTGCGTCACGCTGATGGACGACCCTCTTTACCCCATCAATCCAAGTCCCTTTGACGACGAGGGTACTCCTTCCGTAGCCAAGGCGGTTATAAAGGACGGAAAGCTGGAGACGCTGCTGCACAACCTCAAGACCGCCAAGAAGGCGGGGGTAAAGTCCACCTCAAACGGCGGCAGGAGCAGCGCCGGCTCGCCGGTAGGCGTGAGAATAACCAATTTTTACATAGCGCCAAAGGAAGGTACGCTGGGGCAGCTCATAAGCGAGCTGGGGGACGGCCTGCTCATCACCGACTTTTCCGGCCTCCACGCCGGGGTGAACCCGGTGAGCGGCAAGTTCTCGGTGCTGTGCAAAGGGCGGCTCATAAAGGACGGCAGGGACGTCCGTGCCGTAAACGAGATAACGCTGAGCGGAGATTTTACAGAGCTGCTCAGATCCATAGTAAGGGTGGGCGGCGACCTGCGCTTCTCAATGCCCGGAGGCAGCTGCGTCGGCAGCCCCTCGGTAATGGTACGGGGCGCCATGATATCAGGCCGGGGCGATGGCGGCCAATAACCGGAAAAAACAGGAAAACAGGGCATTTTGTTTGACAAGGGGCTGTAAGGAAGTGTATAGTTAATATATGATGTGGAAGGATACACCCATTTTTCGGACAGGCCTTCCGAAGCACACATGAACGGAGAACAGGAGGAAAAGGTGTTCGATGTAGGCGACAGCGTGTTTTATCCCATGCATGGGGTGGGTATCGTGGAAAGCGTTGAGGAAAAGGATATGCTTGGCGAAAGGGCCAAGTATTATATCCTGCGCTTCATTACATCGAAGCTTACGGCAATGGTGCCGGTAGCCTCGGCCGACAGCGTTGGCCTGAGACCTGTGATAGACTCTTCGGAGTGCGAGAAGATCTTTGAATACCTTGACGCGGCGGCAGTGTGTGCCGAAAGCGAAAACTGGAACCAGCGCTACAGGGACAACCTGGCAAAGCTCAAGGGCGGCGACATATACGACGTCGCCGACGTTATAAAGTGTCTCAAAAGGCGGGATTCCCTCAAGGGCCTCTCCGCAGGGGACAGAAAGATGCTCATAACCGCCCGGCAGGTGCTCTCTGCCGAGCTTTCGGCTGCCAGTGGCAGGGATATAGACGAAATCCGAGATATTATCGGGTAATATCAAAATAAGGCCAAGGGCCGTTAAACGAAAGGAGTTAAGAATTGGCTAAAAAAGTCGCAAGACTATTGCTCACCCTGGCGGGAGCCGCGGTGGGTGTGGGGCTTGTAGCGCTTGCCAACAGGGTTATCACCTTCCCGGAAGGGCTTACGCTGTATCAGCGCATGCTTCCATGGGGACTGGCGCTTGTGTTTGTGGGTTCGGGTACTATTATTGCAATCATTTTTAATCTTTTATTTGCCGAACCGCTTACCGCCGCCATAAGCTATGCCGAGGCCGGTATGTCAGCAATGCCAGCGGGGCAGCTGCTCTACTGCGTTTGCGGTCTGATCGCCGGGCTCGTTGTTGCATTTTTGGCGAGCACTCTGGTGGCGCGCTTCAAGCCTGCGTGGGTAGTTCTGGTCATAGACATAATACTGTACATCGCCTTCGGATACCTTGGGTGGAGCGCCATGAGCAGGAGGAAGGGGCAGTTCAGTATGCCTGTTACAGGCGGCCATGGCAAGGCTCACGGCTCGGCACGGCCCAAGCTTCTGGATACCTCCGTCATAATCGACGGACGCATCGCGGAAATATGTGATACCGGCATAATTGAGGGCGAAATAATAGTGCCGAGCTTTGTGCTCAGGGAGCTTCAGCATATCGCGGACAGCTCGGATGGGCTCAGGCGCAACAGGGGCAGGCGGGGGCTGGACATACTCAAGGGCATGCAGGATAAAAAGTCAGTCCCCATCACCGTAGTCAGCACTGACTATAAGGATGTGGACGAGGTGGACGCCAAGCTGATACTCATGGCATCGGAGCTTGGAGGCGTGGTTGTAACCAACGATTATAACCTTAACAAGGTGGCGGCTGTGCGCAAGGTACCCGTGTTCAATATAAACGAGCTGGCAAACGCCCTCAAGCCCATCGCAATGCCCGGCGAGGAAATGAGCGTGTTCGTGGTCAAGGAGGGCAAGGAGGCGGGCCAGGGCATAGGCTATATGGATGACGGCACTATGATAGTAATAGAAAACGGCAGGCGCTTAGTGGGGGAGACGGTGGACATCACGGTTACAAGCGTATTGCAGACCTCGGCAGGCAGAATGATATTCGCCAAGGTAAAGCAGGCATAGAAAAAAGCAGGGCCGATTGCCCGGAGTTAAACCAAATATAAAAAATATTAAGAAAGGCCAGTATTCTCGTTGACAACCTTGACACGCGGTGTTACAATAATATACTGCGTTAGCATGGTAAATTGCGGGGATTGGCCTTTTTACAGTTGATTTTTCCCACAAAAATCATGCTGGGTATCCTATGCCCACAAAATGGAAATGCTCATATGGAGTGACGCGCCGATAATATAATCCATGGTTATATGGTAATAACAAAGTATAAGGAGTGAACGCGATGGTGCATGAGGTTTACATGGGCAAGAAAAAGCGCATGAGCTTTTCCCGTATCAATGAAGTTCTTGATATGCCCGACCTGATAGAGATTCAGAAAAATTCCTATCAGCGCTTTGTGGAGGAGGATCTCAAGGAAGTTCTTGACGACATTTCGCCCATTACAGACTATTCCGAAAAGCTCGTCCTTGAGTTTGTAGATTACTCCATAGATTTCGACCATCCGAAATACTCGGTGGAGGAGTGCAAGGAAAGGGACGTAAACTACTGCGCCCCGCTTCGCGTTACAGTTCGCCTTATAAATAAAGAGACCGGCGAGGTCAAGGAACAGCCCGTGTTCATGGGCGACTTCCCTCTTATGACCGAGCAGGGCACGTTCATCATAAACGGTGCAGAGCGGGTAATTGTCTCTCAGCTGGTCCGCTCACCCGGCGTATACTATTCCGAATCCATAGATAAAGTCGGCAAGCACCTCTTTGCCTCTCAGGTGATACCTAACCGCGGCGCATGGCTTGAGTACGAGACCGACAGCAACGAGATAATGTACGTAAAGATCGACCGCCAGAGGAAGGTCTTTATAACTGCGCTGCTGCGTGCCCTGGGCTACAGCTCAGACGGCGAGATACTGGAGCTTTTGGGCGAAGACGAGCGCCTGAAGATAACCCTCGAGAAGGATACAACCAAAAACACCGAGGAAGGCCTGATAGAGATATACAAGCGCCAGCGCCCCGGCGAGCCTCCTACAGAGGAATCCGCGCGCAGCCTGCTGAACGCCCTGTTCTTTGACAAGCGCTACGACCTTGCCAGAGTGGGCCGCTATAAGTTTAATAAAAAACTCTCCATCGCCTCACGCCTCCACGGCCTTACTGCGGCGGAGAACGTCATAGCTCCCGGTACCGGCGAGATACTTGCCACTGAGGGAGAAATAATAAGCCGCGAGGCCGCCGAAGCCATCGAAAACGCCGGCGTACACGGCGTATACGTCGTAGCGCCCGACGGCGCCAGGGTAAAGATACTCGGCAACCTGTTCGTGGACGCCAAGTGCTACCTGAAGTTCGATCCCGAAGAGGCCGGTCTGAACGAGAAGGTACATTACCCCACCTTCATGAAGCTTCTGGAGGAAGCGGGAGATATGGAAGAGGAGGAGCTCAAGAAGTTCCTGAAGGCCCGGGTGTACGACCTTATACCCCGCCATATCATCACCGATGATATAACCGCCTCCATAAGCTATCTTCTCGGCATGAGCCACGGCATAGGCCGCACCGACGATATCGACCATCTGGGCAACCGCCGCATAAGAAGTGTGGGCGAATTGCTCCAGAACCAGATCCGCGTCGGCATGACTCGCCTCGAGCGCGTGGTGCGGGAGCGCATGTCCATACAGGATACCGAGACCGCCATGCCCTCCAACCTCATAAATATCCGCCCCGTGACGGCCGCCATAAAGGAGTTCTTTGGTTCATCTCAGCTGTCCCAGTTTATGGACCAGACAAACCCCCTTGCGGAGCTTACCCATAAGCGCAGGCTGTCCGCTTTGGGCCCCGGAGGCCTGAACCGTGAGCGCGCCACTTTCGAGGTTCGAGACGTTCACTATTCCCATTACGGCCGCATGTGCCCCATAGAGACCCCTGAAGGCCCTAACATAGGCCTTATAAACTCCCTTTCCACCTATGCCCGCATAAACCGCTACGGCTTTATTGAGGCGCCCTACCGCAGGGTGGACGGGAAGAACAAGAGCATAAGCAACGAGATAGTTTACCTCACCGCCGACGAGGAGGACGACTACATAGTGGCTCAGGCAAACGAGCCTACCGTTACCGACGAGAACGGCAGGGTGTGGTTTGCCAAGGACAGGGTCGTTGCAAGAAGGCTGGACGAGATAATCGAAGTAAAGGCCACCGAGACCGACTACATGGACGTATCCCCCAAGCAGCTGGTGTCCGTCGCTACCGCAATGATACCATTCCTGGAGAACGACGACGCTAACCGCGCGCTGATGGGCTCCAATATGCAGCGTCAGGCAGTGCCCCTCCTCAAGCCCGAGGCTCCCGTGGTGGGCACAGGCATGGAGTACAAGGCTGCACACGACTCAGGCGTCGTGGTGCTTTCCCGCCAGCACGGCGTCGTAAAGCGCGTTGACGCAAGCCATATAGTGATAGCCGGCGATGACGGCAACGACAGAACCTACAACATAATCAAGTTTAAACGCTCCAACCAGGGCACCTGCATCAACCAGCGTCCCATAGTGGTAAAGGGCGAACGGGTAATACCCGGGCAGGTGATAGCGGACGGCGCCTCCACCGATCAGGGAGAGATAGCGCTGGGACGCAATATCCTCATAGGCTTTATGACCTGGGAGGGCTATAACTACGAGGACGCCGTACTGATAAGCGAAAAGCTCGTCAAGGAAGACGTCTATACCTCCATACATATCGAGGAGCACGAGACCGAAGCCCGCGATACCAAGCTGGGCGAGGAGGAGATAACCCGCGATATCCCCAACGTGGGCGAGGACGCGCTGGCCAATCTGGACGACCGCGGCATTATCCGCATCGGCGCAGAGGTGCAGAGCGGCGACATACTGGTCGGCAAGGTAACGCCCAAGGGCGAGACTGAGCTCACCGCCGAGGAGCGGCTGCTCCGCGCCATATTCGGCGAGAAGGCAAGAGAGGTCAGGGATACCTCCCTCCGCGTGCCTCATGGCGAGGGCGGAGTCATAGTAGACGTAAAGGTCTTCACGAGAGCAAACAAGGACGAGCTGCCTCCGGGAGTAAACGAGCTGGTTCGCGTATACATAGCGCAGAAGCGCAAGATATCCGTAGGCGATAAGATGGCGGGCCGCCACGGCAACAAGGGTGTTGTATCCAGGATACTTCCCGAGGAGGATATGCCCTTCCTGCCCGATGGCACTCCCTTGCAGATAGTCCTGAACCCTCTGGGCGTTCCTTCCCGAATGAATATAGGTCAGGTGCTTGAGCTGCATCTGGGCATGGCCGCCAAGACCCTTGGCTGGAACATCGCTACCCCCGTATTCGATGGCGCTACCGAGGAGGACATAAAGTCCATGCTGGTAAAGGCTGGCAAGGACTGGGACGGCAAGACGGTGCTTTATGACGGCCGCACCGGCGAGCCCTTCGAGAACAGGATATCCGTAGGCTACATGTACTACCTGAAGCTGCATCACCTGGTAGACGACAAGATACATGCCCGTTCCACCGGCCCCTACAGCCTGGTTACTCAGCAGCCTCTGGGCGGCAAGGCCCAGTTCGGCGGCCAGCGCTTCGGCGAAATGGAGGTTTGGGCGCTGGAGGCCTATGGCGCCGCCAATACCCTTCAGGAAATCCTCACCGTCAAGTCCGATGACGTCGTGGGCCGCGTAAAGACCTATGAGGCCATAGTCAAGGGCGAGAATGTGCCTGAGCCGGGCGTACCCGAATCCTTCAAGGTGCTCATAAAGGAGCTTCAGTCGCTGGGCCTCGACATAAAGGTGCTCAACGAGACAAAGGAAGAGATAAAGATCGGCGAGATGATAGACGACGAGGATGTGGCGCCTATGGACGTCAACATGGCGGGCCTTGAGGATACACCGGACCAATATGCAAACGACAGCGACTTTGCCGAGTTTGACGAATTCGATTTTGACGATGCAGCCGACGACGGAGATGAATTCGATATTTCCGCAGACGGCGATGATACAGACGACTTGAACTAAATAAGGCCGAAGGGAGATTAAGAAATTGTTTGAGCTTACCAATTTCGACGCTATACAGATTGGCCTTGCCTCACCTGAAAAGATCCGCGAATGGTCCCACGGCGAGGTAAAGAAACCCGAAACCATAAACTACCGTACCCTGAAGCCCGAGCGCGACGGCCTGTTCTGTGAGCGCATATTCGGGCCCACCAAGGACTGGGAGTGCCACTGCGGACGCTATAAGCGGGTGCGCTACAAGGGCGTTGTCTGCGACAAGTGCGGCGTAGAGGTAACGAGGGCAAAGGTGCGCCGCGAGCGCATGGGCCACATAGAGCTGGCCGCCCCCGTATCCCATATATGGTATTTTAAGGGCATTCCCTGCCGCATGAAGATGCTGCTGGATATGTCCCCCCGCTCCCTTGAAAAGGTGCTGTACTTCGCGGCCTTTGTAGTGCTGGATCCGGGCACCACCCCCCTCATGTACAAGCAGGTGCTCTCCGATAAGGAATACCGGGACGCCCAGGCCGAGTACGGGCCGAAATCCTTCCGCGCAGGTATGGGCGCAGAGGCCATAAAGGAGCTTTTGCAGGCGCTGGACCTTGAAAAGCTTGAAGAAGAGCTCCGCAGGGAGATAGACAACTCCTCCGGCCAGAAGCGCAGCAATGCCATCAAGCGCCTGGAGGTAGTGGAAGCCTTCATAAAGAGCGGCAACAAGCCCGAGTGGATAATCATGGACGCAGTGCCAGTGCTGCCCCCAGAGCTTCGCCCTATGGTACAGCTTGACGGCGGCAGGTTCGCCACCTCCGACCTGAACGACCTGTACCGCAGAGTTATAAACAGAAACAACCGCCTCAAGAGACTGTTGGAGCTGCGTGCGCCGGATATCATAGTGCGCAACGAAAAGCGTATGCTTCAGGAGGCGGTGGACGCGCTCATAGATAACGGCAGGCGCGGCCGCCCCGTTACCGGCCCCGGCAACAGGCCCCTCAAGTCTCTGTCCGACATGCTGCGGGGCAAGCAGGGACGCTTCCGCCAGAACCTGCTGGGCAAGCGCGTGGACTATTCCGGCCGTTCCGTTATAGTCGTAGGCCCTGAGCTCAAGATGTATCAGTGCGGACTGCCAAAGGAGATGGCGCTGGAGCTGTTCAAGCCCTTCGTAATGAAGAAGCTTGTTGAGGACGCATACGCACACAACATAAAGAGCGCGAAGCGCATGGTAGAGCGTGTAAAGCCCGAGGTCTGGGACGTACTGGAGGGCGTAATAAAAGAGCACCCCGTACTCCTCAACCGCGCGCCTACGCTGCACCGCCTGGGCATACAGGCATTCGAGCCGGTGCTGGTAGAGGGCCGCGCCATCAAGCTGCACCCCCTTGCGTGTACCGCGTTCAACGCCGACTTTGACGGCGACCAGATGGCGGTCCATGTGCCTCTTTCCGTGGAGGCACAGACCGAGGCCCGCTTCCTCATGCTGGCCTCAAACAACATACTGAAGCCTCAGGACGGCAAGCCCGTTACCTGTCCTACTCAGGATATGGTACTTGGCTGCTACTACCTGACCCTCCAGCGCGATGGCATGAAGGGCGAGGGCAAGGTTTTCTGCAGCCAGGACGAGGCCTTCATGGCCTACCAGATGGGCGAAGTCACCCTCCAGTCCAAGGTGAAGGTGCGCATAGAGCGCGAATGGGAAGGCAAAAAGTACCGCCGCGTCATAGACACCTCCGTAGGCCGTCTCATATTCAACGACGCAATACCTCAGGATCTGGGCTATGTGCCGCGGGATACGCTGGACGACATGTTCAAGCTGGAGATCGATAAGCTGGTAGTAAAGAAGGATCTGGGAAAGATAATCGACCGCTGCTACCGCAAGTACGGTCCCACCCGCACCGCAGAGATGCTGGATGCCGTAAAGGCGCTGGGCTATAAGTATTCCACCCGCGGCGGCATAACCGTAGGCTTCCAGGATATACAGGTACCTGCGGAGAAGAAGGAAATTATCGCCAAGGCCGAGAATGAGGTGGCGGAGATAGACAACCTGTTCCACGCCGGTATGCTTTCCGACAGCGAGCGCAGGAGCTACGTCATAAAGGTCTGGGAAGATGCTACCGATAAAGTTACCGACGCGCTGATGAGCTCCCTCGATCCCTACAACCCCATCGCTATGATGGCGGACTCCGGAGCCCGAGGCAGTAAGAACCAGATACGTCAGCTGGCAGGTATGCGCGGACTTATGGCAGACCCTTCCGGCCAGATCATAGAGGTGCCTATAAGGGCTAACTTCCGTGAGGGCCTGACAGTTCTGGAGTTCTTCATAAGCTCCCACGGCGCCAGAAAGGGCTTGGCGGATACTGCACTGCGTACTGCAGACTCCGGTTATCTCACCAGAAGACTGGTGGATGTCTCTCAGGACGTCATAATCCGCGAAGAGGACTGTGCCGCTTCCCGCAGCGAACGCCCAAAGGGCATGCCCATAAGCGCCATTATGGAAGGCAACAAGGTAGTAGAGCCCCTCAGCGACAGGCTGCTGGGCCGTTACACCGCAGAGGACGTTTACGATCCCACCACCGGTGAGCTCATAATCCCCTGCAACGAGATGATAACCTTCAGCATACGCGACCGTATAATCAACGCAGGCATAAAGACCGTAAGCTGCCGCAGCGTATTCACCTGCCGCAGCGAGCACGGCGTGTGCGCGCACTGCTACGGCGCCAACCTGGCAACCGGCGGCAAGGTAGACATAGGCGAGGCCGTAGGCATCATCGCTGCTCAGGCCATAGGCGAGCCCGGTACGCAGCTGACCATGCGTACCTTCCATACCGGCGGCGTTGCATCTGCCGACGATATAACACAGGGTCTTCCCCGTGTCGTTGAAATATTCGAAGCGCGCAAGCCTAAGGGCCTTGCGGTCATCTCCGAGATAAGCGGCCGCGTGTCCCTTACCGAGGGCAAGAAGCGGGAGGCTACCATAACCAACGATGACGGCGAGAGCGCCAAGTACCTTATCCCCTTCGGCTCAAAGCTGAGAGTCAGGGACGGCGACGTGGTGGACGCAGGCGACGAGCTGACCGACGGTTCCATCAACCCCAACGATATACTGAAGATAAAGGGCGTAAAGGGCGTTCAGGCATATATGCTCAAGGAAGTACAGAGCGTATACCGTCTCCAGGGCGTTGAGATCGCGGATAAGCACATCGAAGTCATTATCCGCCAGATGCTCCGCAAGGTACAGATAGAGGACGCGGGCGACACTACTTTGCTCCCGGGTGAGCTGGTGGATATATTCGCCTTCGAAAACGAGAACGAGAGGGTTATACTTGAGGGCAAGCAGCCCGCAGTCGCAAAGCGCAAGCTGCTGGGCATAACAAAGGCCGCCCTGGCTACCGATTCCTTCCTATCTGCCGCATCCTTCCAGGAAACCACCAGGGTGCTCACCGAAGCCGCTATAAAGGGCAAGGTAGATCCGTTGGTAGGTCTCAAGGAGAACGTCATAATCGGCAAGCTTATACCTGCCGGCATAGGCCTCAAGCGCTACCACAACGTAGAGGTGCGTGAGAAGGAAGATATCCCCACCGTAACCGAACAATAAATACAGCCTTAAATGGACCCCATGGGCGCGAGCTGTCCATGGGGGCTATTGTATGGAGGATCAGAAATGGCAAAATACACAAGGACAGACTGTCCGCTGTACGGCGGAGAATACTGCAAAAAGCTCAATATGAAGAGCTGCAAAACCTGCACTGTGACAAATGACAACGCCGCGGGCATAAAGGCGGATATCGACGCCATAGAGAGCCTTATGCCGGAGGGCGGTATGGCTCGCTTCTTCGAAGGAGAGGAGTGCGTGCTCTGCAAGGGCGAAAGGAAAAACAGGGCGGATTGCTACGCCATGGCTGATATAGGCCATCCGGAACCCAAGCGGGAGGGAAGGAACGCCATCGGCTTGAAGACAAAGCTACGCATAGGCTCCATGCTGCCGGTGCAGCTTTCCTGCTGCTCCAACTGCCGCAAAAAGCACAATGCCGCTTCTAACCGCGAGGCGGCAGTCACCCTTACCGTGGCAATAATAATGCTGGCCGTGCTGAACTTCACGCCCACGGCCGAGGCCATAGCCGCCATAGGAAGCTACATGCCGCTGCTGCTGTTTGTGATAGTAGTGGGTGGAACGTGGCTTATAGGCAGGGCAAGCCGCAAGAGCATGATAAAAAAGTTCTCCGAGACTACCTGTATGGACATATTCGAGGTGCCAGGCCTTGACGAATTCAAGGCAAGGGGCTGGTTCGAGATAAGTCCCTACAAGGATATGAGCAGGCTGGTATTCTCCAGGGAGCCCCTCAGGCAGGGCCTGTTCACCGCATCGGAGAAAAAAGGAAAGGAAGAGCAAAATATATAGTGTTTTTCGAAAGAAAATCATTAAAAACGTTTGACAGCGAGCCGCTTATGTTGTAGAATACGAATGCTGTACTTTATGGGCAGAGTATGCATTCAGGGCAGTTCTGCGCAGAAGCGGCGGCTTATTTATCGGGAAAAATTCCTCTTCAAGGGGTTGCAGAGGATTTTCTTAATATAAATAACAAATATATTTTGAAAAGGAGAAAACCTAATGCCTACTATTAACCAGTTGGTTCGCAAAGGCAGGGAACAGGTAAAGTATAAGTCCAATTCACCTATACTGAAGCAGTGCCCCCAGCGCCGCGGCGTCTGCACCGCAGTGCGTACTATGACCCCCAAAAAGCCTAACTCAGCTCTTCGTAAGATCGCCCGTATCCGTCTTACCGACGGTCTCGAAGGTACCGCCTATATCCCCGGCATCGGCCACAACCTGCAGGAGCACTCCGTGGTTCTCATTCGCGGCGGCCGTGTAAAGGATCTCCCTGGCGTCCGTTACCACATCATTCGCGGCGCTCTGGATACCGCAGGCGTTGCAAAGCGCATGCAGGCCCGTTCCCGCTATGGCGCAAAGCGCCCCAAGAAGTAAGGAGGTAACAGAATATGCCAAGACGTGGATTTGTACCCAAGCGTGAAGTTCTGGACGACCCTATTTACGGCGGAAAGCTCGTTACCAAGCTCGTCAATCAGGTAATGCTTGACGGCAAGCGCGGCACCGCTCAGAAGGCCTGCTACGGCGCCTTCGATATAATAAAGGACAAGACCGGCCGCGAGCCTCTGGAGGTCTTCGAGGAGGCCATGAACAACATCATGCCCGTTCTGGAAGTCAAGGCCCGCCGCGTGGGCGGCGCTACCTATCAGGTACCTATCGAGATCCGTCCCGAGCGCCGTCAGACCCTTGGCCTTCGTTGGCTGGTAAGCTATGCCCGCGCCCGCAGCGAGCGCACCATGCAGGAGCGCCTTGCCGGTGAAATACTGGATGCCTGCAACAACGCAGGCGGCGCCTTCAAGAAGAAGGAAGATACCCACAGGATGGCCGAGGCCAACCGCGCCTTCGCCCATTACAGGTGGTAAAGCAGACAACAGCATATTTTCAAATGCGGCGTGCAATCGCACGCCGTATCTGTTGAGCGGAGCAATAGCGACAAGGGAAAGGAGGCAGAGGAAATGCCCAGAACCACACCGCTGGAAAAAACGAGAAATATCGGCATAATGGCTCATATTGACGCCGGAAAGACCACCACCACCGAGCGCATACTTTTCTACACGGGAAAAATACACAAGGTAGGTGAAGTGCATGAAGGCGCCGCCACTATGGACTTTATGGTGCAGGAGCAGGAGAGGGGCATAACCATTGCCTCAGCCGCTACCACCACATATTGGCGGGAGCATCGCATAAACATCATCGACACGCCGGGTCACGTTGACTTTACCGTTGAAGTGGAGAGGTCACTGAGGGTGCTGGACGGCGCTGTGGCGGTATTCTGCGCCAAGGGCGGCGTAGAGCCCCAGAGCGAGACGGTATGGCATCAGGCCACCAAGTACAACGTACCCCGCATAGCCTATGTGAACAAGATGGACATAGTAGGCGCGGACTTCTTCAACGTCATAAGCATGATGAAGAAGCGCCTGGGCGCCAACGCCGTGCCCATACAGCTGCCGATAGGCAGCGAGGCAGACTTTGTCGGGATAATCGACCTTGTGCGCATGAAGGCCGAGGTGTATTACGACAACGAGGGCGTGGATATACGCGAGGAGGAGATCCCCGAGCATATGCGCGCCGACGCGGAGCAGTACAGGGCAGAGCTTTTGGACGCCATAGCCGACGCGGACGATGAGATGATGGAAAAGTACCTTGATGAAGGCGACCTTTCCCCAGAGGATATGATCGCCTGCATAAGGAAAAAGACAATAGCAAACGAGCTGGTGCCGGTATGCTGCGGCACATCCTACCGCAACAAGGGCGTGCAGCCCCTGCTCAACGCCATAGTGGACTTCCTGCCCTCCCCGTTGGATGTGCCAGCGCCAGTTGGTACCAGCAAGGATGGCACTAAGGAAATACAGCTCAAATGCGCGGACGACGAGCCCTTTGCGGCTCTGGCCTTTAAGATAGTTACAGACCCCTTTGTGGGGCGGCTGGCCTTCTTCAGGGTGTACAGCGGCACGCTCAAGTCCGGCACATACGTTTACAATTCCACCAAGGGCAAGCGCGAGCGCGTGAGCAAGCTGGTGCTGATACACGCCGCCAGCCGTACCGAGGTAGACGAGGTATACGCGGGCGACATCGCCGCGCTGGTAGGCCCCAAGGAGACCGGCACCGGCGACACCCTCTGCACCGAGGGCAGGCCGGTATTGCTTGAATCAATGGAGTTCCCCGAGCCCGTCATAAGGGTATCAATAGAGCCCAAGACCAAGGCGGGGCAGGAAAAGCTCGAGCAGACGCTGCAAAAGCTCTCCGAGGAGGACCCAACCTTCAAGACCTATGTTGACCGCGAGACCGGCCAGACCATAATAGCCGGCATGGGCGAGCTTCACCTTGAAATAATCGTGGACAGGATAACGCGGGAGTTCAAGGTGGAATGCAGGGTGGGCAACCCTCAGGTAGCCTATCGGGAGGCCCTTACAAGGACCGTAAAGACCGAGGGCAGGTT
>ULWN01045660.1_pt1 | contig 16068 bp, 17 predicted proteins | sample 1960371 | NCBI WGS metagenome assembly ULWN01 (sample SAMEA4835813, study PRJEB28245) | human gut metagenome | biome: gut microbiome; material: fecal sample | place: Denmark | collected 2008 | reverse complement strand
GCAGAAAGTATTCGCCGCTTACGTCAGGGTGAGCGTGCCACGCTCGCCCAGGCCATGACGTTGGTGGAAAGCCGTCACCCGCGTCATCAGGCGCTAAGTACTCAGCTGCTTGACGCCATTATGCCGTTCTGTGGTAACGCCCTGCGACTGGGCGTTACCGGCACACCCGGCGCGGGGAAAAGTACCTTTCTTGAAGCCTTTGGCATGTTGTTGATTCGTGAGGGATTAAAGGTTGCGGTTATTGCGGTCGATCCCAGCAGCCCGGTCACTGGCGGTAGCATTCTCGGGGATAAAACCCGCATGAATGACCTTGCGCGTGCCGAGGCGGCGTTTATTCGCCCGGTACCCTCCTCCGGTCATCTGGGCGGTGCCAGTCAGCGAGCGCGGGAATTAATGCTGTTATGCGAAGCAGCGGGTTATGACGTAGTGATTGTCGAAACGGTTGGCGTCGGGCAGTCGGAAACAGAAGTCGCCCGCATGGTGGACTGTTTTATCTCGTTGCAAATTGCCGGTGGCGGCGATGATCTGCAGGGCATTAAAAAAGGGCTGATGGAAGTGGCTGATCTGATCGTTATCAACAAAGACGATGGCGATAACCATACCAATGTCGCCATTGCCCGGCATATGTACGAGAGTGCCCTGCATATTCTGCGACGTAAATACGACGAATGGCAGCCACGGGTTCTGACTTGTAGCGCACTGGAAAAACGTGGAATCGATGAGATCTGGCACGCCATCATCGACTTCAAAACCGCGCTAACTGCCAGTGGTCGTTTACAACAAGTGCGGCAACAACAATCGGTGGAATGGCTGCGTAAGCAGACCGAAGAAGAAGTACTGAATCACCTGTTCGCGAATGAAGATTTCGATCGCTATTACCGCCAGACGCTTTTAGCGGTCAAAAACAATACGCTCTCACCGCGCACCGGCCTGCGGCAGCTCTGTGAATTTATCCAGACGCAATATTTTGATTAAAGGAATTTTTATGTCTTATCAGTATGTTAACGTTGTCACTATCAACAAAGTGGCGGTCATTGAGTTTAACTATGGCCGCAAACTTAATGCCTTAAGTAAAGTCTTTATTGATGATCTTATGCAGGCATTAAGCGATCTCAACCGGCCGGAAATTCGCTGTATCATTTTGCGCGCGCCGAGTGGATCCAAAGTCTTCTCCGCAGGCCACGATATTCACGAACTGCCGTCTGGCGGTCGCGATCCGCTCTCCTATGATGATCCATTGCGTCAAATCACCCGCATGATCCAAAAATTCCCGAAACCGATCATTTCGATGGTGGAAGGTAGTGTTTGGGGTGGCGCATTTGAAATGATCATGAGTTCCGATCTGATTATCGCCGCCAGTACCTCAACCTTCTCAATGACGCCTGTAAACCTCGGCGTCCCGTATAACCTGGTCGGCATTCACAACCTGACCCGCGACGCGGGCTTCCACATTGTCAAAGAACTGATTTTTACCGCTTCGCCAATCACCGCCCAGCGCGCGTTGGCTGTCGGCATCCTCAACCATGTTGTGGAAGTGGAAGAACTGGAAGATTTCACCTTACAAATGGCGCACCACATCTCTGAGAAAGCGCCGTTAGCCATTGCTGTTATCAAAGAAGAGCTGCGTGTACTGGGCGAAGCGCACACCATGAACTCCGATGAATTTGAACGTATTCAGGGGATGCGACGCGCGGTTTATGACAGCGAAGATTACCAGGAAGGAATGAACGCTTTCCTCGAAAAACGTAAACCTAATTTCGTTGGTCATTAATCCCTGCGAACGAAGGAGTAAAAATGGAAACTCAGTGGACAAGGATGACCGCCGATGAAGCGGCAGAAATTATCCAGCATAACGACATGGTGGCATTTAGCGGCTTTACCCCGGCGGGTTCGCCGAAAGCCCTACCCACCGCGATTGCCCGCAGAGCTAACGAACAGCATGAGGCCAAAAAGCCGTATCAAATTCGCCTGCTGACGGGGGCGTCAATCAGCGCCGCCGCTGACGATGTACTTTCTGACGCCGATGCTGTTTCCTGGCGTGCGCCATATCAAACATCGTCCGGTTTACGTAAAAAGATCAATCAGGGCGCGGTGAGTTTCGTTGACCTGCATTTGAGCGAAGTGGCGCAAATGGTCAATTACGGTTTCTTCGGCGACATTGATGTTGCCGTCATTGAAGCATCGGCACTGGCACCGGATGGTCGAGTCTGGTTAACCAGCGGGATCGGTAATGCGCCGACCTGGCTGCTGCGAGCGAAGAAAGTGATCATTGAAATTAATCACTATCACGATCCGCGCGTTGCAGAACTGGCAGATATTGTGATTCCTGGCGCGCCACCGCGGCGCAATAGCGTGTCGATCTTCCATGCAATGGATCGCGTCGGTACCCGCTATGTGCAAATCGATCCGAAAAAGATTGTCGCCGTCGTGGAAACCAACTTGCCCGACGCCGGTAATATGCTGGATAAGCAAAATCCCATGTGCCAGCAGATTGCCGATAACGTGGTCACGTTCTTATTGCAGGAAATGGCGCATGGGCGTATTCCGCCGGAATTTCTGCCGCTGCAAAGTGGCGTGGGCAATATCAATAATGCGGTAATGGCGCGTCTGGGGGAAAACCCGGAAATTCCTCCGTTTATGATGTATTCGGAAGTGCTACAGGAATCGGTGGTGCATTTACTGGAAACCGGCAAAATCAGCGGGGCCAGCGCCTCCAGCCTGACAATCTCGGCCGATTCCCTGCGCAAGATTTACGACAATATGGATTACTTTGCCAGCCGCATTGTGTTGCGTCCGCAGGAGATTTCCAATAACCCGGAAATCATCCGTCGTCTGGGCGTCATCGCTCTGAACGTCGGCCTGGAGTTTGATATTTACGGGCATGCCAACTCAACGCACGTAGCCGGGGTCGATCTGATGAACGGCATCGGCGGCAGCGGTGATTTTGAACGCAACGCGTATCTGTCGATCTTTATGGCTCCGTCGATTGCTAAAGAAGGCAAGATCTCAACCGTCGTGCCAATGTGCAGCCATGTTGATCACAGCGAACACAGCGTCAAAGTGATCATCACCGAACAAGGGATCGCCGATCTGCGCGGTCTTTCCCCGCTTCAACGCGCCCGCACTATCATTGATAATTGTGCACATCCTATGTATCGGGATTATCTGCATCGCTATCTGGAAAATGCGCCTGGCGGACATATTCACCACGATCTTAGCCACGTCTTCGACTTACACCGTAATTTAATTGCAACCGGCTCGATGCTGGGTTAATGACTCGTCCCGTCACGATCTTCAGCAATATGCTGAAGCATCGTGGCGGTATAACGATGATTTCTGATTGAATAAAGATATTCCTGCATATACATCGGCCTGTGCGGCGCATCAAAATATTTCAGCGTTGCCGGATTCACCAGTCGCCAGGCAAAATGCGGGATCACCGTCAGAAAATGTCCGCGCTCCACGGCGCTGATTTTGGCCATAAAACTGTAGGGACGATAAATAATGGTTGGATTGATCCCACAAGGTCGCATATTCGCATCAATCATTGCTTCGAAGTTGGCCCGGTTCTGAAAGCGCATTTGCAGCCAGGGTAGCTCCTGAAGCAGCTCTTGCTCTTGTCGCTCTTCATAACGGCGAGAAACGAGAAAGCCCAATCGCAGCGGTGGTAGTTCACTGATAGTCAGGTTTTCCAGTTCCTGAACTCGTGCAGATACATGCTGTGGGGAGATAATAAAATCTAACTGGCGGTCAAAAAGATTATCGATAACGCCGTTTTCGCTGAACTCAACTGGCTGGGCGGTCACGCCTTCATACTTATCTCCGAGACTAATCAACTGATCGAAAATAATTGTCGGATAAGTATTATCTATGCCAATCACAATTTCTCGTGAACGACGTAGCAATTGGCACATTGCCAACCGACACTAATTGATTGAATATCCTAGAAAAAATAATTCTTTTTAATAGATTACAATCAATTTTCACATTACAAACGCTCCGACACTTTAGCCGGAGATTTTATGAGATACAAGCCTAACCAATACTTAATCTGTGATTCTTACGGTAACTACTATTTGAGGATCACGTTGCCTGTGTATATGCAGCCCTTTTTTGAAGGAAAAAGGACGTTTGTCAGGAGTCTGCATACAAGTAACCTTCGTGTTGCACGTAGAAAGCGTGATCAGATTGCAGATGAATACCATTGTCTACGGGAGAGTGTCGCTCCTGTAAACAGCACAATAGAGAACACGCTGGAACTGTTACGCAGTAAGGCTAAATACGCCAAAACAGCTACCAGAATGCAAGATACAGCGTCTTCGTGTCCGTCATTGCTTAAAATTCTTGAAATCTACCTGACAATTAACAGCACGAAGAAGAAGCCAGCCACTTTAGCTAAGGCAAGAAAAGCGGTAGAGATGTTTCTCTCCTACCGTAAAAAGCCTGATATTGCATTGCAAGATGTAAGCCGCACCACTGTTACAGGCTGGATTGAACACATGAAAAAAACCCTTTCAGAACATACAATTGCAAACTATATCAGCCCAATGGCCTTATTATGGGAGTTAGCTTCCTCTCGGTATGCAGATGCGCCAGAAAGAACTCTTTCACCCTGGCGAGGGCATAGGCTTGATGCAGAACAAAGCATAGAGAGCTACGAGGCATTTTCTAACAAAGAGCTATTGCAGGTGTTGCAAGTATTTTCCGGTAATTCAGCAGAAAACAAAGAAATGATGGCTTTGTGTCTTATCGGTTTATATACAGGTATGCGGATCAATGAGATAGCAAGTCTCACAATAGACGATGTGAAAGAGATCGAAGGTGTGCTGTGTTTTGAAATCACACAGGGAAAAACGAAAGCTGCGGCACGTGTTGTGCCTGTACATAGCCTTATCACTCCGTTGGTGTTGTCGCTGCGTGAAAAGCCTCATAATGGCTTTTTGTTCTATCACGCCAGCATTACAGAGCGTGTAGATGGTAAGCGAGCTACTTGGCATTCACAGAGATTTACAAGAGCTAAACGAAAGGCTTTAGGGGAAAAGGGAACAGAAAGGAAGGTGTTTCATTCTCTGAGACACGGAGTAGCACAGCTTCTTGATCGAAATCAAATTCCAGAAGACAGGATCGCCCTTCTCCTGGGCCATACACGCGGTAAAACGGAGGCATTCCGCACATATAGCAAGAATGCAGCTTCTCCAGTAGAGCTTAAAAAATATATTGAGCTTCTACGCTACCCTGAAATAGAGAAAGGCTTATCAATCAATAAAAAATCAAATTTAAGGCGTAAAACAACGCCATAGACGCAATAAAGAGGCTTCAACATAGATTGGTAGCCTCTTTTATAATTACATCGTTACAGAGCGTTTTAGAGGCGTTTACGGCTATTCCTGTTTAAAGGCAGGAGTAATAGTGTCTTCACCTTCACTACTTGATTTTTCAGTGTTAACACGTTTTTTCATATTAGCCCCGATGTTCTTAGATGGCTGTGTTTTGATAGCTACAGTGTTTACAGTGCCATAAGAAACTAATCTGATTTGCTCAAAGCTAAGATCAAATACCAGAGATTCGCTTGCTTCTTCTGTGTATTCGATGCCTGTTAAAACAACGTTCTCAAAAGTTTTATTTTCTGTAACAAGAAGAAAAGGCTGTCTACTGTCCATAATCTGATTCAGGTAGTCGATAGCTAATGATCTTCTGTTCCCGTTCACCCCTGCACTCTTTAACAAGCCAGGATCGCTTTTAATCGGTGTTTCAGTGATCCTTCCTTTAAGAGAAAACTTATTGTTTTTAATTTGAACGTGATCAGACACAGTAGCACCATTTTCTACGGGGTAGCTTGTGACATCTGCCAAACGTCTCACGTTCACATTATCAACACTGTCAAAGGCCAGTGCCATATAATTTTCATAAACGTCATTGCCAGAAGATGCCAAGCCACTGGTAACAATAGCAAATCCATTTTCGCCTTTTGTTGTATTAGCTTTGCTATTTTCGTTTTTTGTAGAGTTTATATCTTGTTCTGCTTTGTAAACAGCCTGAGCGTGTTGTTCTGGAGTATTTGCTGCACGTATGGTTAAAATTCCCGCCGTTGCCATAATAATTTTCCTTGTAATGTTATGGGGGAAATTCCCCGCCGTTGGATTGTCCTGATAAGCTGGTTAATGTTAATGATTTCAAGAAGCTATCCCGACTTGCTCTCGCTGTAAAATCCACATAATCGCTTAATCTGGATGTGTCAGAATTAATAGTAAGCGGAACCTCTGTTACCACTTCAAATGTAGGATTCAGATTAAACACAGGAGATAAATTATAAGCCGGAGTTGTCATTGCAAGATTATTTAAAGCACCCTGTTTGAGATTGGTTATCGGTGCTTCATTGACTGACATTTTTACATCTGACACAGAAGAATTATCATCGAAAAGCAATCCCTTAATCGTGTTAAAGAGAGAATGACTATTATCAGGTGTAGTTGTTGCAGTGCCAGCGCCTTTATATTGGTCAGGAACGAGATTAGAAAGATTCTGTTTCATCCCATCATTGCTTAATGGCGGTGCATCACCTAAATTTTTCTGAATAGCCTCTGTCTTATCATCATTACGATTAAACCAGTTTACAATCTTCATAATGGCTTCAAAGAGACTTCCCGTGGCTTCTCCCAGCTTCGTAAAATACGGAGTGAGATTCGAAAGGTTTTTCATAAACTCTTCCGTTACTTTTGGATCAAGAGATTTCATAAAGCCGTCTACGAATGCTACTTGCCTTGCATCAGAAAGCTGTGAAAGCTGTCTGTTTAGTTCTCTGAATTTAACAATAGAGTCTTGCTGTGTTTCTGTTAGCCATTGTCCGGCGGCTTTTTGCTGATTAATACTTTCTTGTACATCTTTAACGGAACGTTGCCAATATTTTGACGTAAGCATCAAATCATCGCCCAGGTCTTCTAAACGTTGTCCAATTTGGGAGTCTGAAAACCCTTTTTTCATCATTCCATTAACAGCCTTAGAAATTAATCCGGCTGGATTATCAGCAAATTTTTTAAGGTCGCTTTTGTTAATAACACCGATGTTTAGAAGTTCATTAATAGCGTTATCACCGCCTTTCCATTCGCCGCCTTTACCAGTTTTTTTATCGACTACATATTCAGCTTCACTATAGGATTTTGCGGCACGTTCCCTAACATCTTTCATCTGATCCAGGTATTTCCTAGCCCCTTGATCACCCATCATAGAGTCAACGCCGTTTCTATACGCCCATTCTGTAATATTATACATCTGGTTAACGTCTACACCGCCAAGCCTTGCACGTTGGATTAATTCTCCTTGTGTTTCAGCATTAGCGAAGCTGTTAGCCATAAATTCAGAGGTTTTACTAACAGCCATCACGCCAGCCGCCGCTGTAGCGCCTCCAAATAACAGAGCGCCCATAGTGGCGGAATTCCCTGATCCTCCCTTAACGGGGGCTAATTGAGCTTTTCTGTTGCCATTAATCTTACGTTGTTGCTGTTGTAGGCGTTTCATTTGGCTATTCATACGTGCAAGCGAGATAGCGCCTTGCTCATATTGTTTTGCTATCTCTCTAGCCTGTGCAATAGCTTTGTATTGTTCAGCTACAGAAAGACGGTGCATTGCACTGATAGAGCTTGACACATCGAGAAGTTTTAATTCTGCTTTCTCTTTACGTGCTGCTATTTGTTGCTGTTGCCTTGCCTGTGCTCTTGCTGCGGCAGCTTGTGCTCTTTGATTTTGTTTTTCGGTTTTAGCTTTCTGTTGAGCAATCTTATCTACTTCACTTTGTGCTTTCTTATAGCCTTTAGTGACATTATCAAACCTTAATTTAGCGGGCTTGATGTTTTCTACGAATTCATTTAAGCCTGTAATAGAGTCTTTCGCTTTTTTCAAGCTGTCTTTATCTACACTAAATGTTACTGTGTTCTTAATTTTAGAAGTGTTAATTTCTAACATTTAAAATCCCCTTATTAATCATTTTTACCACCTTCTTTACTTAAGAAATGGTGTAGAGCCTGATCAATACTCTCGTTTAGTCTGAACATACGGGCTTTTACTCCTTCATATGGAACATCTAAGAGAGAACATAGATATTTCAGATTTAACAAGCCTCTTGAATCATTAGCATCTAAATGTACGTGTACACCATTTTTTGATTTCAAAATCACTTCCATATTTTAATCACCTCTCAAAATTTAAAAAATAAATAAAAAAAAGGCGAAGCGTGAATACACGCCACGCCTCTATTACACGTTAAAATATTATTTAACAGTGATTTGAACGGAGAAGCCTACACCGTGGTTTACAACCATCTGGCTATTCTCTGTAACAACGTTAACAGCATCACCACGAGAAGATTCATAGCTGTAGCTATAAACCTCAGCAGGAGCGGTATTAATCAGTTCAAAGGTGCTTGAAGCTGCCCCGTAGATGTTCTGATATACGTTAGAGCCTTTAGCGAATTTAGGCACAGCTACAGCGTCTGCGGTCATATGTGCAAGGTGTAGCGGATCTACCAGTTTAATAACATCAATGTTAGTTCCTGGAATAGTGAACGCTGTCACCCCTGGCAGCAGGTCACGACGCTGATACACAACGTTCCCCTCTTCCAGTGGGCTTACATACTGGAATGCGTTTGCCATACCAGCAGAGAATCGAATTGCAGAGAAGGCTTCCGGCTTACAGAAAACAACAATACGCTCTACAGCAGCCGCCTGGCTTTGTGCTTTTTCGATAATGTCAGTAGCAATCTGATCAAATTCTTTAAAAATCTTCGTGGTATCAGTGGCGGAGGCGGTCACAGTGGCTTTCATAGCTGATACGTTAAACAGCTTGCCCCATTCGATAAGAACATCATCAGTTTTCGGGGTATGTGTCTTGCCAGAGAACAGAGATGCAGCCAATACGCTCTCTTTTGTACGCTGATACGCTACGTGGTGTTTAGCAACATAGTCAGCATATATATCAGTGAGTGTTTCCTGGAAATCAGTGCCAGGTTTACGTTTGCCTTGAACATCAGAAGGACGAATCACATCTTCACGAAGAAAATACGGGATTTCGATCAGCCATTCTTTACCTTGTTCACGCTTAGTCACGTTATGCTCAGAAGAGAAACGAGAGGTTTCTTTGTTGAACAGAGATTCGTTGCTTTCGACAAGCTGGGAAACAGCTACTTTATGAGATGTAACCCCTACAGAATCCGTAAAATCCAGAGTAGAAAGCAGATAGTTTCTAGTGCTGTGTGCCTGGAACAGAGGAGCTAAATCAACGTAATCATTACCTAGAATCATTTATTATTATTCCTTTTATTAAGAAGTGAAAACTGTATTAAAGCCTTCAAGCTGGAAGCCTTTTTTAATTAATGCTGTTTTTGCTGCTTCACTTACAGCATTCAGCGCATCAGCTTTGATGCAGACAAGCCCAGCATTGCTACGTAAAACATCTACAGGCTTGTTTTCTCCAGCCGTTACAAATTCACTCATAACAACATAGATATCATCTCCTGATTCATATTTAGCGCCAGTGCTGGTGATCAAGTCGCCGCACTCAACATCAGCAGGAAGAGAAGCAAAAACCTTGTTTTCTACAGAGGCAAACGGATCAGTACAATAACTTACAATATCTGTGAAAGTCTTTCGAACTGGAAACAGAGTGTCTAAATCAATAATCATTTAGTAATCTCCTTAGCTTTTAATTTGATTAGTTCATTAAGGGAAGGTGTAGACGGAGAAGAAGGAGAAAAATATTTTTCAACACATCTTTCTACGTCCTCGACAGAACACCCAGCGTATTTAGCTACCATTTCGGTAATTTGTGGATTAATTTTCAGCATTTCATCTTTATACTTGATGATTTGCTCTTTATCATTTAAGAACAACATTTATATAAACCTTGTTACCTTGTTTAAAGTAAGAAATACAACTTTTAAGTTGCATAACGGGCAAAATAAAAGGCAGCATTTAGAGCCGCCTTTTATTAACTTGTACCTATGTAATTACCCTATGTTATGCATACTCCAAGATGTATGCATAACAAAGGAAAAAAGAGGTAATAATGACACTTAAGGAGGAGGAGAAGCGGGGAGCGGAGATTTTACTCCCCTTTAACGACAAGAAGAATTTTTAATATCGAACCAATAAAGGAAAAATAATCACCCTATATAATTATATTAACATACAATATATGAAATGTCAAGATATTTTACAACTTTTTTGTTGCTTTTTTTATTCTTCTGTGATAGCAGCTCCTAAGCGTTGAGCTAGTTCAATAAGGCCATCTCCCACATAGCGAACGTCCGATTCAATATCTTCTATCCAGTTTGATAGCTCAAATAGCTGATCCGCTGTTAGATATGCGTTCTCACGCTTACAGAGCATCTCTACACGCTTAGAGAGGTGCTCAAAGGCATTCACAGCTAAATCCCAGTGTTTAAACGCCTCATTTAGTGCCGCTGGCGTGTTTTCTTTGTATGCTTCAAGTTCAGCGCGGTTTAAAGGCAGGAGGTAATCATCCTCATAATAATTAATTAGTGAATAAATTGTGTCATACGTGTTTTTGTTCATATTAAAAGTCTCCATAATCAGCATTATCTAAAATTTGGAATTCAGGAACTAAATTATTTAGGCCATTGGTGGCGAGATAACCAACGTAGTGGTTATAATCTTCAAATCCTAAAATCTGGTATTTGCGTAAATCAGAGCTATCAACGATATACTCTTTTCTTTTTCTAGGTTTCCAGAATACGCCAGGTGTTGAAGATAAGATTTCTTGTAAGGCGTTAAATTCATCTCCGCAAGGCACAGAGGGAGAATGTTCTATGATCTCTGTTTTCCATTCGCCAGGGGCGCTATTTTGCTTGGTGAGCGTAACTAGCTCTTTAAAGTCTTTGCGTCTTAGAATAGATTTAGGTTTACTTAGAAGAGAAGCTGAATCCCCGATTTTCTTAACAACGTTGTTTTTTCTTTTTGCCATTATTTACTTTTCCTTTTCTTTTAAAGGAAAACACCCCGAAATATGTTTCTAACGTGAGAAAGAACAATAACCAATACATAGCTACTATCATAATAATGTTTTCCTTTTATATTTTAATTACATAGAGAGATTTTAGAGAGTGGAATAGATGAATTCTACTTTATTTTTTACTAAATATTGAATCATAACCCTCCTTATTAAAATGGAATATCAAAGTCATCATACACATTTGGGTAATGCTTAGAAAAATATGCCTCAATACCATTTGGTAGCTTTAACCTGTGCTTATAGGCTAACGATGTTGCAAATTCTATAAAGGATGCTCCTCCTGTTCTTTTGTCTTTCTTCTGGATGATAAGAGAGGCAAAATTCTCTAACACATCCTCCTCATTATCATTAGCTACCTTTTCATTTGATGAAACAGGTGTTTCTTCCGTCTCCCACGGCAAAGGCGCATCCCAATCATCATCAAGAACATCAAAAGAAGGCTGTTTATGGCCTTTAGGTTGTTCCTGTGCTTCTGCTGCCTCAGAAAGATCAGAGAGTGATGATTCTCCTGGGGGAGTAATATGTGCATCTGTAAATGGTAATGCTTTATAGAGTGATGTTTGACCGTCCCGTGCCTCTACAGAAAGAACTCCCATATCAACAAACATATTTATAATATTGCGAACCTGGCGATCACTAACCATTCCAATATTAGCTAATGTTTTTTGAGTAGCGTAACATTCTTGCCCTTGTTCATTGAATCCAGCTATATAGCTATAGATTTCAACGGCTGGCAGTGTAGCGGTGTATTCATTACCAGATGGTGAATACCATTTTTTAAACATCTTCAACCATTGCTCAACAACTACATATTTTTGTTTACCATCTTTCTGATTTAGACATTTGGCTTTCGCTTCGGCAATTGTTTTGATATTTTTGATCATTTAGTTCCTCCTTTGTAAGGACTGTAATTAGTAGTTCATTAACAAGTTTTGGAATTGATTTCCCTTCTGCCTTTGCGCGATTTAACAACGCGTTATAAGTTGCAGAATCAAAATTAATATTCATTTGGTTTTCTCCTTCTCTTGTCTATTATTTTTTCTCTGCTTCTTTCTCAGCTTTACGCAGTTCATCAATAATTTTCAGTGCATCGTCAAAACATTTTTCACGCTCTGGATAACCACAACGGCGAGCGGTGTTTCTATACATCCTTACTTTAAAGCGGTTGATCTCACCACGTTTCCAGGCTTCAACTACATCTTGAGAAGTGAAATACTTCACTAATTAACCTCCTATTCTATTTGGTTAAAAGAAAAAGACACCTTGCAAGCCTCTTGGGCTTCAAAGTGCGGTGCATTGGTTTAATTATTTAGAGGATAAGAATCTATTCCTGTCCCCTCTAATTCCTATTATTGCACAGAAAGAGACGTTTGTCAATACCCTTTCCGAAAAAAATCGATCTTTTTCATGCACTTACGAGCAACTCGTGCTCTTCTGTGTAGTGCTATTCTTCCTTATTGTCTAAAACGCTCTAAAACGCGTTCTAACGAAGTTTTGATAAAAGCAATACATTCTCTTATGTAGAGGTTGTTTAGCTCGCCAGAGGCTTATTTAAGGGGCTTATTTTGTATTTGTTAGGTATATGAAAAGGTGATGGTAGATATAAGATAGAGAGTCACTTTATAAAACGCTCTGTAAAGCCCTGTAGTGAGTTTATATATGTAGGCAATGCGTTTCCATTCCCTACCCTGCTTAATGCTGTTAGAGAAGCATTTAGACCCCTTATTTTTAATTACCTAAAGTATCCTCTATACACTCCTGTTATGAAACACCTCTGAATCCTTCATAAAACACATTATGACGCAAAGAACACTTTTCTAAGGTGATTCCCTTCCTGAATGCTGTTTCTTGCGTCAGAGAGCTACACAGAGCTTATAAAGCTATTATTAATAATAAAGTAGATAAAGTAAGTAAGATAAGTAAGAAGATTAACTAAGATAGATAAGATTAATAAGATCAGAATTCTCTTTCGGTGTCGCCTCTGGCTTTTCCACCGAAAACAATTACACGACTACAGAATGTAGGAAGTGAAATTGTATTGAGGCTTAGTGAAATTACACGAGGAAAGCAGAGTGTAATTGAGCTTTAGCCGCTCTCTCTTCGAGTAATTACACAACTACAGAGAATAACGAGAGTTATTAAATGTAGGAGGGTAATTAAGAGTTAGAGAGAGTTAACACGTAAGCAATCAGTATGATTGGTTAGGTGATTACTCTTACTGCGCACAGCGCAATAGTATTTCTTCGTGGGCGTTACCGCCAACGATAGTTACACGAAGAAAGTAACGCTTTGCTTTCGGTGTGAGCGGAACGGGCCAGCCAACGTAGCCCGAAAGGTAGCGGAGTAAGGCTGCTTGCCAGAGAGTGAAGCTAACGCTGGAAGGCAAAAGATCATATATATAGTATAAAGAATATTATTTATATTATTTAATTATAGTATTTAATTATAGTATTGGTGGAACTCATTTCCTAGGTAGGTAGGAACTCATTTCCTAAGTAGGTAGGAAACCACTTCCTAGGTTACTTCCTAAATAGATCGGAAATCATTTCCTAGGTGTTATTTATACTTATCGGGTATCAGTTTTGATAGGGGTATCAGACTTGATAGGGGTAACAAAATTCTGTGGGGGGTAGCTCACAGTGACCTACCGTTACTACCAATCATCACATAGCACTCACTCTGTGTAATGCCTTTCTATGTGTGTGCCATAATCCCCTATATTCCCTGTGTAAATCATAGAATAATGCTCTCTATTCCCTGTGTAATTCCCTACTAAAAAATCCAATGAAAAATGGCTTCAAAGTGCAATGTTAGCTTTCTTCACTTTTACATCACTTTCGCAAAGCCTTGTGTAATGCGGTTTACAGAGCACCATCAGAAATTGTCAGAAATTGTCGATTAAAAATCAATCTATTATTTGTCGAACGAGTTTTCTCGTTTTTGTGCAAATTTTAAAATTTATTTTGTTTTTATAGCCTTATTTCGTGTAATGCGTTCATAGCAAGCCATTTTCTTGTGTTGTCAAGGCATTTGGCAACGTTCAAACATCTGTTTAGAAATGCCAACTTGTTGATCTAACAAATAAACCTGTATAAACAGAACACCATTTAATCTATCCCCCTGTGTATCCATTAGGCATACCAAATGAATACAGCTAAATCGTGTAATATTCCGTACCCATAAGGCTTGAAACAGACCAAATGAATACGGTATACTCATTTTCATTGAAGTAGTGCCAAATCGACACATTAAGAGGATTTTATGAGCAATATCGGTTATAAGCGTGTGAGCACTGTAGATCAGAACACTGATCGCCAGCTTGCAGGAGTAACTCTCGATAAAGTCTTTGAAGATAAGCTGTCTGGTAAAGACACTAACCGCCCAGGCTTACAAGCGTGTTTAGCCTATCTGAGAGAAGGCGACACCTTACACGTGCACTCTCTCGACCGTTTAGGGCGTAACACCTTAGACATTCTTGCCTTAGTGGAACAACTTAATAATCGAGGTGTAATTGTTCGCTTTCACAAAGAAGGGATCATTGCAGACATTACAAGCGCGATGGGAAAAATGATGCTTACTATGTTGTCGGCAGTGGCAACGTGTGAACGGGAACTGATGCTAGAACGTAAACGAGAAGCGCAAGCCGTCAATCCTACAAAGCGTGGTAATGGAAAAGCAGTAGATAGAGAAGGTATAAAGAAAGCCCTTTCCGCTGGCGTGTCAGTGCGTAAAACCGCCGAGAGCTTTAATGTTGCTCCTTCAACGGTGCAACGTATCAAGAAGGAAGAAGAGGAGGCGTAATGCCTCCTTGATATTTGGGGATTCTGGATTTTCCAGATCGGGGGGCGCTGAAAATCGCGTTAAGCACCTCTCGCAATCTAGCCATAAGGGAGGGGCTTCATATGTATTCAAAGGGATTTATAGGTATTTATAGCTATTTATGGCTATTTATTTTTTATTTACCTTTATTTAAAAACAACCTTACAAATCAATAAGATACATAATTATCTGTTTATATTTTAATCAATTAAATCAAGTTTAATACCCTTAAATAACCTGAAAATAGCCTTAAATACCCCAATAATTAATTTTAAGGCTTTCCGTGTTCTCTTCTGCATTATGAAAATGCAAAATAAGGCACAAAACAAGCGCGCAGACGCATTAAACACACATCACCTATACATCCCTATACCAAGCAATGAAAACAGCGTTAGAATGCGTCCTGTTGCGTTCTGGAGATTTTCAGAAATCCTCTCTAAGCCATTTCAACTCACTAAGGAGTTTTCTTTCTTCGTTCTCTCTCTGTTTACGCTCTAACCAGGCTTTTCCTTCTGGCGTAGACAGGAACTTACGAGCGTGAATCTTGCGGTTATTACGTTTTATAGCTGCAATGTTTTTCATCGTGTTGCCTCTGTATTCATATGAAAATTAACAAGTTACATACTACACAGGGAGACTACGCATAAAACACAATACAAGTAAAGATACATTTTCAAGACAATAGGAGCCATAAAGCGCCTTTGATGGTTATACCAAAAAATAAGCGCCGTAGGCGTATCCACTAAAAAGGGCTTTTTCACAAAAGCTATGAAGTCTTAGCAGTTCTTCTCTTATCAGGCACCCGTTGTACTCCGGTGGACGAAACCGTGCTAGAGCTTGATTCTTTCCCGATCAAGTTAGGTTTTGAAGAGGTGGGCTTTAATCCACTATTGCACTTAAAACTCTTCCCATCATTTAGCCTGTTTATCCTCTGCAACGTCTCACGACGTGTGGCATCATTGGACACCGCGCCAGGTGTGGAACATCTTGCTAAGAGTTTTGGTAGAAGGTTTAGAGACGGTGGCACGTCTTCCAGCTTCAAAGGAACTTGTTACGAGGTTGAGCCTGGGAACTACTCGCCCATACGTGTTACACTACCAAAGCCCATAACAACGTATAGGCGTTTGTAAGTGATAACAGAAGATACAATTTCTTAGAGAAGTTAAGCTAAGTTATTGATTTTCTTTAATTGTCGGATAAGTATTATCTATGCCAATCACAATTTCT
>ULWN01002425.1_pt1 | contig 16267 bp, 15 predicted proteins | sample 1960371 | NCBI WGS metagenome assembly ULWN01 (sample SAMEA4835813, study PRJEB28245) | human gut metagenome | biome: gut microbiome; material: fecal sample | place: Denmark | collected 2008 | reverse complement strand
TCCAGCAGCCGCAGCTGCACGGTGCTTCCGGCACGTATGACCTGTGTCTGAGCGACACAGACCTTGACGCTTGGAATATCGGCATGCGCGACACCACCTGCCGCCGTGAGAAATCCGAGGTTGCGCTCGACGGTGAAATCCGCCCGCGGGTTGAGCGTCGAGGCTTCGACCTCGCCTTCCTGAACGGGCCGCATTACGGACAAGCGCGAATCCCTTCGCTGCTTTGGCGGCCCGGACTCTTCGTCCGCGGCCGTTCCGTCGCCGAGATACTTCCGTGCGAGCTTGTATTGCTCCTCGGCCAGCTCCAGCGGGTCGGGCTGCTGCCGCTCGGCGTCGAGCTGGGATTGCAGGGCCGCGACCTGCTCTTTCAGGACTTCGACCTCGGTATTGCGCTGCGGAGCGGCGTAGAAGCCCTGTACCTGCCGCTGCATGGCCCGGTTGGCCTCGGAGGCCCGCAGTGCGGGGTTGTCTGCCGGAGCTGGTGCCTCGGCGGTTTTGAGTCCGTCGTCCAGCAGCGAGAACGAGTTGTCGCCGAGTGTCATCATGCGTCTCTGCTGCTGCTCCTCGCTGCGGAGCTGTTCCGCGGCTTTGCGTTTGTCTCCGACGGTGGCCTGCGCCTTGCCGTCCGGGACCGACGTATTGATCCCCGCGGCTCCCTCTTGGGGCTTGACGGGTGCAGGCCGGAATATGAACCACAGCACGACGAAGAAGATGCATCCGAGGATCGCCGTGAAGAGCAGCACCTTGCGTTTGCGCTGCCGCTCGAACTCCGCCGAGGGGTCATTGCCCGGATTCTTGTTTTCTATCATAACGTTTACGGTTTTAGATGTAATAATTCGGGATACCCGATTTCCAGTTCCGGCCTCATGTCCGTAGCGAACAGGAGCCAAAGATAAAGGAGCAGTAGCAGGACGAGCGCCGCGAGTACGATCCGTTCCCGGATGCGGGGCGCGAGTGTGTCGTGGCGGCGTCGCAGCGACCGCCGCACCCAGCGGATGCGGCAGCGCAGGGAATGCGGTTTAGCGGTCATAGGTCGCGATGTCTTTGTTCTCGACGATGTTCAGCGCCTCGACCATAAAGCCCTGCGGGTTGTTGTCCGAGCGGGAGACGTTCACCAGACGGCACGTCGTGACGAGCGACCGCTCCGTGACGGTGCTCTCGCGCAGAATACGCTGCCGGGCAAAGGTCGTAACCTCGTAGGGATAACGGTCGAAATCGCAGCGGATGCTGTCCACTTTGACCATCTGCGAGACATTGCCCGCGATCAGGCGGTTGAAGAATCCCTTTTCCTGCAAGACCTTGTAGTAGGACAAGGCGCTTTTGTCGGCCATCTGCAAGGCGCGGCCGACGTTGGACTCGATGGCCGCCTTGTCGGGCGAGAGGGTGAAAAAAAGTTCGTGGAAGCGCCGCACATGCTCGCGGGCTTCGACGGGGCGGTTCTGTGCGAGGTCCTGCGAGAGTGCTACCATCAGCGAGCGACCGTTGTCCAGTACGTAGATCTTCTGCCGCTGCCGTTCGGCGAAAGAGTAGGACATCCAGACTGCCGCCACGGTTACGACGGCGCAGATTCCGGCGAAGACGAGCGCGTACATGCGTAGTTGCCTAAACGATGTTTCGATGTTCGTTAAACACTTGAATTCCATAACAGCGAATTATTTTATTTTCTGAAAATAAGCCGGGCGCCGTTCATGATGCCGCGTCCCACGGCCTTACCGCCGGACCATGCCGCTGAGCCGGCGCCTTTGGCCCCGGCCCATGCTTTGCCGGCCGTCCATCCGGCCCCGGCGCTTACGAGCGAGGTCATCTTCGAGACGGTCTTGTTGTAGGCGGCGAATCCGTTCGCCTGCACGACCCACGAGGCGATCGAGGGGATGCAGAGGTATCCGCACACGGCCACAAGCATAAAGATCAGATTCAGGCTGTTCGACCAGTCCACATACCAGTTGTAGCCTCCGGCCATCAGTTCGGCGTCGTGGCGCATCGAAAGGGTTTGCAGACGTGCGATGATCGCCGAGAAAAGGTCAGAGATCGGCAGCCACAGGTAAATCGAGACATACTTCGTGAGCCATTGCGTCAGGGTGGATTGAAAACCGTCGAACACGGAAATGGCGAAAGCGATCGGCCCCAGCAGCGAGAGGACGATCAGGTAAAAGGTCCTCAGCACGTCGAGGATAACGCTCGCCGCCGCGAAGAGCAGTTCGAGCACCCATGCCAGACATTTGAAGATGATCCCTTTGACCGACCATGAGGACCGCTGTTCATTCATACGATCGAGTGCTTGCTGCGTTTGGTCGTCGAGTCCCAGTTCATTCAGTTCGCGTTCCATCTCCTCGTCTTCGGCATAGTAGCTGTCCGGGGGCATCTGCTCGCGGCCTTCGAGTTCGAGCCGCTCACGCCGCTCCTGCCATTGTTCCATGTCGAGCGTCTGCCCGACCATCAGGGAATGCGTCGCCTTTACCAAGGGTGAAAGTATGCCGTTCAGGCTTCCCAGCACGAGCGTCGGGAAGAACAGGATGCAGATGCCGACGGCGAAGGGCCGCATAAGGGGAAAGAGGTCGATAGGTTCGGCTTGGGCCATCGACTGCCAGACGCGGTAAGCGATGTAGAGCAGCGCCCCGATTCCTGCGATGGCCATTGCGACCTGCGACATCGGGTAGCACAGCGCCATCATATCGTCGTATAACACCCGGAGAATCGTATGCAGATTCTCCGTAAGGGAAAGCATGCGTACCATATTACCAGTAGCGCTGTTCGTCGGTTCCGTACAATGAGAGCACACCTTCCATATCCCGCTTCCGGGCGGCCCGCAGCAGGGATATGGAGATGTTCTTGCGCGTGTAGTAGCGTGTCAGATCGCGGTGATGCCGCAACACGCCGTAGACGCGCTGCACCACGTCGATACGGTCCTTGTCCGTCAGGGACATGTCCGTAGGATTCACGATGTCCTGCAGCTCCTTCAATTCCCCGGCCGACTCCTCGATGATGCGTGCGTAGCCTGCGGCGATGGCCGCGAGTTCCGCGGGCGTGAAGTTCTCGTCGCCGACCATGCGGCGATAACCGTCGACGTAGATGTCCGAGATTTCGCCCACAAGCAGGATGCACTGCTGCACCTTGCGGGCCGAGCGGACGAGGTTGCTGACGGATTTCAGGGCGTCGTAGTATCGCTTCCCCTGCTCATAAATCTTCACGGTTTCCTGAAAACTTTGCAGCATGGTGGAGCCGTTCTTGGCGGCTTCGACGACCTGCTTGGTGGAGTTGACGATGCCCTGCGCGAGGTTCGTGGGGTCCGAGACGACCCACTGGGCGTATGTGCTGCGGCCTGTGCAGACGAGGCACAGACACAGCAGGATGATTTTATGGTTCATTGAATTGATCGTTTTTTTAGGATTTTTCGCCTGAAGGCGGATATCATCGTTTTATCCGCCAGCCTGTGGCCGATTGTTCGGGCTGCTCTTTTCTTGTAGAATCGATCTCTTTCTGCCGCACCCCGGAAATATGTTTCTCCGGCTTCGGGCCTTTCTGCCGCAGGGATTCGAACAGATCGTCGGCGTAGGGCTGCCGTCCGGTCATGCGTACGAGCCGTTCGTCCAGTTCGCGGAAAGCTTTCTCGACCTGCCCGTATTGCTCGGCTGGTGATATGCCGGGAAGAATCCTGTATTTGTCGAGCAGCTGCCGGTTAATACGGTTGTCGTCGATTCGCTCCGGGAAGCGTGCAAGCCATCCCAAGGTCTGCAACTCGGCATCGAGTTTTTCGATGTAGGTTTGCTGCAGGGGAATTTCCGGATCGCTCTCCAATATCCTCTCGGCCTCTCGCACCATGCGGTTCTCGGCCTTCCAGATTCGCTCACGGAGCTGCTGCACCTGCTGCGGATCGTCCGCACATGCCGGACCGTCCAGCCGCCCGCGCATCTCCTGCAACCGGCCCGTATCGGTATCCCAATCGTAAAGTCGCACGACGTAACAGGAGGGCGTATAGCGTCCGCTCGTTTCTGCCAGATGACGAAGCTCGCGGAACGTCTCGGCGCGGAACTGCCGGTCAATGATATGCGCTGCTGCCTGCACCTCGGCCATCGGCGGCTGCCGGAGCTTGCTGTCGGGATGCTGCTCCAGATAGGCATCCAAGAGAAAGGTGTGCATGGCCAGCAGGCCGTGCAGGGAGTGGGCGGTGTCTGCCGGAACGTCCGCGAGGCGGCGCCCGATCTTTTTCGCAAACGGTGTCCTGCGTAGGGCTTCCATCAGTTCCAGCATATCTTTTCCTGCCGCATCTTCGGGCGTCCTGAGAAAGCGGTCTGTCGCTGTATTCATTATCAGTCCGATTCCGGCAATGGTCAGATCCGATTTCCGGTACCGTCGCACAAAGTCCGTAACATTGCGTATATTCCGTTCCCGAAGCAGGTCTTCAGCGTGTCGTGCAATGAGCGTGCGTCGGTGTTCCCTTTCCCACTCCGGCTTGCGGCGGAATAGCCGTGCAATCCTATCTTTCCATTTCATAACTGTTGGATTTAGAAATGTGTGACTGCGAGCGGAGTCCGCCGAAGGGCTGCCCCGACAAGCAGGGGCAGCCCGGAAATGCCGAATGACGCTCCATTATTCGGTCGGTTCGTTGAAATCGCACGCTTCGGCACCGATTGCGTCATCCTCCTGTCGCCGGATGCTGTCCTCCGACACGAAGCGTCCGTAGCAGCCGATGGTGAGCGTTTCGGCAGTTGAGTCGTAGATCACGCGGTTGCCGTCGTCGGCCCCGAGCCACAGGCGGTGACGGCGCAGCGCGATGATGCCGTCCTGTACGAGGCGTTTGTAGCAGAGTGCGTGGTCGAAGACGAGGATGCGCCACGTTCCTTCGCCGATGCGGCGTATCGAGGCCGAAAGGTTGTTTTCTGCCGAGAGCCACGCCCCGCAAATGCGGTCGGCGTCGAGTTGTTCCCGAAGGTCCGCCAAAGTGCGGATAACTTCGGTGCGGGTTCTGATCTCCTGCTGAAAGGCCGCTACGGCCGACGCAGGTGTCGATTGGTTACTGTTCATAATCTTTGAGGTTTGAGATTCGTTTGAAAACGCCGCCCGGCACGAGGAGCAGTGCATCGGCCGTGGGCGTGTAAAAGAGGTCGACCCGGCGTCCGCCGTAGGCCGTATAATAGACGCAATCCTTGTAGTGCAGAACATGCGTTTCGGATGCGCTGCGGCGCGTGATGGTGATCCGGAATTTCTCGCCGCACGGCTCGATCACCAGCCGCGTATCGTCGAGCGTCGAATACCATTCGCCGCACAGGGGACGGATTTTGCGGTATTCGTAATCGTAAAAGAGGTGAAACGCTCCGAGCACGACGGCCAGCGTCAGCAAGGTGCCGGCGCATATCCAAAGCAACTGTTTCATGGTAGCAGGAATTAAGATTCGATATCCGTTTTACGCTCGCGGGCCAACTGCCGGATGGCGGCTTCGATGTCGCCGCCGAGTTTCCCGGCAAGCTCCATGACCTGCATCTTCTCCGACTCCTCAGTGGTGTAGGTCAAGTATTCTTCGACCGAGGTTTCCGTAGCATAAACCGCCGACTGTACGCCTCCGAGTCCGATCCAGACCTCTTTATAGCGGCGTTCGGGATCGTTCGAGAGATTGATCGACAGAATCTGCGCCCGCTCCTTGTCCGTCAAACCCAGCAGACGTTGTATGCCGTCGAATTTCGAAAGGTACTTGCGCTGGTCCAACAGGATTTTGCAGTCGGCGTTGTTGATGATCGACTCCTTGACGATGGGCGACGAGATGATGTCGTCCACCTCCTGCGTCACCACGACCGCCTCGCCGAAATACTTGCGAACGGTTTTAAATAAATACCTAATATATGCACTCATATTAGCCGAGGTGAGGGCCTTCCAGCACTCCTCGATGAGGATCATCTTGCGGACGCCTTTCAGCCGCCGCATCTTCGAGATGAAGGTCTCCATGATGATGAGCGTCACCACTGGCAGCAGCGTCCGGTTCGAGGAGATGTTGTCCAGCTCGAAGACGATGAAACGTTTGTCCAGCAAATCCAGCTGCTTGTCGGAATTCAGCAGGTAGTCGTACTCGCCGCCCCGGTAGTAGGGCTCCAATACGTTCAGAAAGTTTTCGAGGTCGAAATCCTTCTCGCGCACGCGCTTCTGCTCCAGAAGCCGCCGGTAGTCGGTTTCGACGAACTCGTAAAAGGTATCGAACGAGGGGACGACGGAGCGGTCGGCGCGGAGCTTCGAGAGGTAGAGGTTCACGGCGTTCGAGAGCGCCACCTCTTCCGAGCGCGTCGGCTCCTCGGATTCGCGCTTCCAGAGGGTCAGCAGCAGCGTCTTGAGCGACTCGCGCTTCTCTACGTCGTACACACCGTCTTCGACATAAAAGGGATTGAAGGCGATGGGCGCTTCTTCGGTATAGGTGAAATACACCCCGTCGCGGCCCTTGGTCTTGGCGTGAATCAGCGAGCAGAGTCCTTGGTAGGAGTTTCCCGTATCGACCAGCAGGATATGCGCTCCCTGCTCCCAGTACTGACGAACCAGATGGTTCGTCAGATAACTCTTGCCCGAGCCCGACGGCCCGAGGATAAATTTATTCCGATTCGTAATGACGCCGCGCTTCATCGGAAGGTCCGAGATATCCAGATGAATCGGAATGCCCGACAGGCGGTCGGACATCTTGATTCCGAAGGGCGACAATGACGAGCGGTAGTTGGTCTCCTCGTTGAAAAGGCAGAGGGCCTGATCGAGAAAGGTGTAGAAACTCTCTTCGGCGGGGAAGTCGGCCTCGTTGCCGGGAATCGCCGCCCAGAACAGCACCGGCACGTCCACCGTGTTGTGATGCGGCGTGCAGCCCATCAGGGCCAGTTGCGAGCCCACGTCGTTGCGGATGCGCTTCAGCTCCGCTTCGTTCTCGGCCCACGCCATGACGTTGCAGTGGCACCTTACGGAGCGCAGCCCCTGCGAGTGCGCCTCATTGAGGTACATTTCGATCCACTCCCGGTTGATGGCGTTCGAGCGCGAATAGGCCGCCAGCGAGTTCATGTTCCGGGCCGAGGCTTCGAGCCGCTTGAGCGTCTCGTCGTGGTCGTCGAGGAAGATCACCTGATTGTAAACATGGTTGCAGAAGAGTAGCAGCCCCACGGGTGCCGCGAACGAGAGCCGGCAGTCCGAACGGTCGGTCGAGAGGCGCTCGTAGCGGAAATCCGTCGCCATGCTCTGCGGCAGCACGTCCAGATCGGAGAGCGTGTGCATCGAGAGGTACTTGTCCCCGATGCGCATCGTCCCCGGGTCGAGACGGATATCCTCGTTGACGACCGGACGCCGCTCGTCCGAGAGGGCGAAGTAACGGGCCAGCAGTCCGGCGTCGTCCGCCGTGCCGACGATCTCCGCTTCCGTAAGCCGCTCGACGCGCACGAGGCCCGAATCGTTCAGAATGCGCTCCATCTGCTCCGCAGCTTCCAGAAAGCGCGTCACGGCATCCGTGTCGCGCATCTCCCGCGGGACGATGAAGCCCCGGCACAGGACGGACGAAGCGCTGGTCTGACGCATCCGCTCGGACGTGGTCTTCGTAACGAACAGGTAGCACGTGTGCCGCAGGTAGGGCCGCTCGTTGAAATGACGCTCGTAGGAACGCGCGAGAAAGCTCCGCTCGGAGTCCTCCTCCGGAGCCGTGTATCGTTCTTCGATAAAGAAGTCCTGTTTGTGGACGACGGTGTAGTCCGGCAGCACCTTCAGGGCTTTGAGCCATGCACCGTGCAGCGCTTCGTACTCCTCGCCCGTGAGGGTGAAGAGTTCGGGCAGCGTGACGCGGTAGGCCGCGGTGATGTCGGCGAACTTGGAGACGATGCAGTTGTTCTCGACGCGCAGCAAAGGGAATTTCGATTCCAAGGTCGAGGTTTTCAGGGTTCCGCGCATAGGATTATGGTTTTACGGTTCGACGAAAACGCAACAGTCGCCCGACGGCCCGGCGGTGGACGATGCGCCGCGGATACCGGCGCGAGGCCATGAGCTTCTGAAGCCCGTGAGGACCGAAACGGCGGTTCAGGTAGAAGGTGCCGCCCGTGACGGCAAGGCCGGCCGTGAGGGCGAAGAGGATGCAGAAGCCCTGCGGGAGGCCGCTCATGTACATTCCGGCGAAGCAGACGAAGACGCCCAGAAGTCCCGCGACGAACAGCACGAGGTACTGCGCCGTGAGACTCTGAAATTCGACCTGACGGCCGACCCCTTTGTTCACTTGGTATTCGGCCATCGCTTAGAGGAAGAACGAACGTAAGACCGTGCCGACGATCACCAGAAAGACGCACGAGAGAAACAGCGCCGTAGCGGATTTGGAGGCATCCGGATCGCCCGACGAGAATTTCGAGTAGACGCGCACGCCGCCGACCAGCCCGAGGATCGCCGCGACGGCGAAGATCAGCTTCGTAAGCGGGTCGAAATAGGACGTTACCATGTTCGTGGCCTCGCTGATGCCGGCCATGCCGTTGCCCTGCGCAAAGGATGCGAGTGAGGAGCACAGGGACAAAATCGTGAAAATTGCTCTTTTTTGCATAAAACAGGTAGTTTGGTTAGGGGTGTGAAAAAGGCCGCAGCCTGCTTTGGGGCATTCTGCGACCGGATACATCGTATTTCCTGCTGCGGAAAAGGCGTCAGCCGTATTCGTTATTCCATTTCATGTCGTAGGTCGTTTTTAATTAAGCATAGGCCCGGATGTCGAAGTTGGCGATGGCCTGCCGCTCCTCGGCCGTGGCATCGCCCATAACGGCGCATTCTCCGAAGTCCAGCTCTCCGAGCATCGCATGAACTTCCGCGTCGCGGAGTTCTGCTCTGGCGGGAAGAGACGGAAGCGGAGATCGGGCGCCGGCAGGAACTTCGGGCTCCGAGAGTTCGCCGTCTTCGCCGATCGGGGGTTGCACGACAAGCCCGTTCCACGACGCCATCGCGGACTTCTCTTCCGAAGCCGGGGCAAATATAGCATCTCCGCCTGCCGAGGCGGTGCCGATGTCCGCTCCAGTCCGCTCCAGTCCGCACCGATAGGATTTCGAGACCAGAATTTCCGGGGTCTGACGGGCTAAAGAGCCGGCCTTCGGTGTGTGAGGGGCAGCATCGTGCCCGGTGTGTTTTTTCTTCGGGCCTTTCAGATTGTCGACGACATATGACGCGAGCCGCCCCCGGAAAAACAACTGATCCAGACATACGGCGCAGGCGGCAATAAGAATTATGCTGTTCATGGCAGAAAGAATTTAGACGATGTTATGATAATTCTGTTCTTGATGTATGCAGTTGATCTCGTCGCGGAACATTTCGAGATGGTGCCGTAGGATATTATCTACATAAGATGTTGCGGTCAGTCGCTCGCCGCCGATTTTTTTCAGGACTTCAAGGATTTTCCGTTTCGTAGGGGCACTGACATAAAGCGAGGCGCGGAGGTCGTAATCCACCCGGACAAGAAATGTTTTTTTGTAGTCGGGCAATGTCATCGAACGTCGCCATCGTATGTCCGGTACGGGAACACACTCCGGCTTCACATCCTGCTTTTCGGATACGACCGTTTCGGAAGGCGGAGAATCGAGATTTGAAGAATCTTCAGGTGCAGCGACAACGGATACAAGTTCAGTTGTCTGAGGTTGTTCCATCGAGGGCCATCCATCGCTATTTTCCGTTTGCACGGCAGGCATTGCACAATCGTCAGGTTGCTCCGAAAAGTGTCCGGCTTTATTATGACCTCGTCGCTTCCCGAGGTGCAGCAGCCCTAAGATTGACAAAACGATAATGCCTGTGCCAAGAGCGAGTAATGAAATGTCGAGGACACCGGACTCGGATAAAAAGCTGTAAAGCATAATTAGAAATTTTTAAGTCATTGTTAAACAAGTTTTTCAAAATTCCGCTTACGATCGAGCCGGTTTATATCGTCACGGAAAGTTTCGATGTGGTGCTGTAGAATATTATCCACATATGATGTCGCGGATAATCGTTCACCTCCGATTCTTTTAAGTATCTCCAGAATCTTACGCTTCGTCGATGCATTGACATAAAGTGTGGCTCGGATGCCGTATTCCACAGGAGTGAGAAACATTCGTTCATAATCAGACAAGGGTGGTGTTCTCCGACGGCGTGGCTCTTGTGCTGCGGGCACAGACGGGGTTTCATCCGGAATCTTTTCTGTGTCGATCTCCGGAACAGAGGGCGGTTCGGCGGGAATTGCGTCCGTAGCGGTTCCGGATGGGATCTGTTCCGGAATTACCCGTGTGACCTTTGTAGTGATAGGTAACTGCCCTGCGATCACCTGTTTTACAAGACTTTCGTCTACTTCGACTTTGGGTTTCTTGGCCATTGTTATCGGATTTTGAGGAGTGTAAGAATTTCTTCTGCGAGGATTTCGAGTTGCGCCTCACACGCAAAGGTTCGCGCCGGAGCCAGCAGTGTCGAGCGGCCGACTCCTGTATTGTCCGCAAGCAGCTCCTTGTTGAACTTCGAGCGGTAAGGAATGTGAGTTGTCATAAGCGACAACCCGAGCTTGCGGATAACGGCCTCGTATCGATCGTAAAGCGGCGTTCGTTCACGACGGTCTATCATCGTCCAGAAAAGATAGACGCTTTGTAAAGTAAGGGTCGGATCTTGGGCAAGGTTAGTGGTGAGACTCCGGGCAAAGGAGAGCGTACTTTCCATGACGACCTTGTCGGCTTTCATGGGCACAAAGACAGCGTCCAGCGACGCGAGCAGCCGAATGACACCTTCGGCATTGACCGTTCCCGGCAAGTCGTAGAGAATGATACGGGGATGGTAGCCGCTTTGCAGCAGCCGCTCGACTTCTTCGGGGGCTTCAGGCGGCATACATTTCAGCACAGGCCAGAGCTTGCGGCCCGTCGCTTTGAATTGACGTACCAGCAACAGCTTGTGGTAATCGTCATGCTCGATGAGCGACAGTTCCCGCTCACGTTGCGCATGAACGGACCATTGGGGATAGTCGCAGTCCACGACCAGCACGTCATAGCCTAATGTGTAGTGCAGATGACTGGCGAGTAACATCGTAAATGTCGATTTCCCGATGCCCCCTTTTTGATTGCAGATCGAAATGCTTGCTTGTTTCATTGCTTGTGTGTTTAAATGGTTGTTTGGGTAACTATGCGTCTGTCAAATCATTTATATATACTACCTTATATTTGGACGAATAATTGGATGATTATTCGGTCTGCCGCCCTTTCGTTCCTTTGCGCAGATACTCGGTTAAAGATTCGGGTATCCGTCTGAACCGATACTTGTTTTGCGATTCGCGCAGTTGCCCGAATAATCAATCCTGCCGCAATATACAACAGGGTAAAACGCTTCGGTTCCGATGTCCGCTCCAGTCCGCTCCAGTCCGCACCGAGGGCTTTTTTTTGCCCCGAAACGGTTGTAATATTGCATCGGGAACAGACCCGGCCCCGGAAGCCGTAACGGAGGATTTTCGAAATTTCGGTCAGAGATTCTCCGGCGCGGATTTTTCGCCTCACTTGAGGCGAGCGAGCTGTACCTTTGTATGCCGAAAAGTTTTTCGGCATACAAAGGTGCTCGCTCTGCGAGGCCGGGTGGCGTTCCCGAGTCACGCCACTTAAACTACCAGACTGATGACAACCACGAAAAAGAGGATCGGACGCCCGACAACAACAGACCCCAGGGTTCACAGGTATAATTTCAAACTCACCACGGAAGAGAATATCCGCTTTAAGCAGATGCTTTGTAAGGCCGGATTGGAGCATAACCGCAGCCGGTTTATCGTCAAACGCATCTTCGCCGAGGAGTTCGTTGTCGTCAAACGCGACCCTTCGAAAGTGCAGTTTATTGCCCGTCTGAATGACTTTTATTTCCAATTTCAAAAGTTGGGAAATAACTACAACCAGATTGTAAAGGTCATCAATGCGCACTTCTCCAACGTCGCGATCCCGCATCAGATCGCTATGCTGGAGCAGCGAACCCGCGAGCTGAAAGCCCTCAGTATCGAGATTCTGAACCTCGCAAAACAAGCTAAGGAGTGGTTGCAAATATAAGATCGGGCTCCTCGCCCGGTGGGGCTTTGCGCTATAACAAGGAGAAAGTGGATAAGGATGAAGCCGAGGTGCTGCTTTGGCAGAAGATGCTCGAACCATACGATAAATGCGGACGCCTTGATATTGACGCTTGTATGGATAGTTTCTGGCCGTACCTCGAAGCCAACAGCAGAACGACCAATACGGTCTTCCATGCTTCGCTGAACCCTTCACCGGAAGACAGGCTGACAGACGAACAGTTCCGGGAGATCGCACGCGAATATATGGAACGCATGGGCTACGGCAACCAGCCTTATATTGTTTTCAAACATAAGGATATCGACCGACAGCATCTTCATGTCGTATCGTTGCGCGTCGATGAGAACGGACATAAGCTGCCGCATGATTTCGAAGCAAGACGTTCGATGGAGATATTACGCGATCTGGAACGCAAATATAATCTGCATCCGAGTATCAAGGGTGAGGAGCAAGCCGACAAGGTGGGATTGCATAAGGTAAACTACAGGGAAGGCAATGTCAAACAGCAGATCTCATCCATCGTGAGATCGTGCCTGCGAAATTACAAATGCTCATCGTATGGAGAATTCCGCACCCTGTTGGAGTTGTTTAACGTTTCTGTCGAAGAACGTACGGGAACTATCGACGGCAGAAATTATGCGGGTATTGTCTACGGCGCTCTGACCGACGACGGCTATGGCATCGGCACTCCGTTCAAATCGAGTCGTATCGGCAAAGATGTCGGTTATAAAGCCCTTCAAAAGTATTACGAGCGGTCGAAAAGTGCGCTGAAGCAGGACGGGACGCTCAACCAGCTGCGACAGACAGTCCGGGATGCTATGAGTCCGAACAATACACGGAACGAGTTTCGGCAGTTGCTCAAAGTGGAGAACATCGACGCGATCTTTCGCATCAACCCGATCGGCAGAATCTATGGCGTGACTTTCATTGACCATAACGACGGCATCGTCGCCAACGGATCGGTGCTGGGAAAAGAGTTTTCGGCCAATGTTTTCAATGAATTGTATCCGGCACCGAAACAGGCGCAACAGGTCGCAGAACAACACGTGGAACAGAAACATGAAGTGCAAAACCATGCCGCCAATCCTATTTCTGGCATTGTCGATACGGTATTGGATTTGGCTGACACGCGGGCTTACGAGGAACAGCAACGGCAGATGCAACAAAGGCGTAAGAAAAGACGACATCGTTCCTGATACGAAAAACGGGGTCTGATATGGATTAGATCCCGTTTCTCATTGTTCCCTGTCGGCTTTCCGTCGTGGCCTCCCCGTGCCACAGGCATCTTCTATTTCTCTGCCGGAATAAAAGTTATTGCCTGTCCGCCCCGCTCAGCCATCTCGATGCGTATGGTATCTCGTTCCGTCACCGCCCGCTTCCCGATCAGATATGCCTCCGGATTGCGCCCTGCATCCGGAGCGTCGGCATATATCGTCGCGGTGTACGTCACCCCGGGTTCGAGGAAGTCGAGCCTCTGCACGAACGTCCTTGCCTTCTCGTCCGTTCCGGCCCCGAGAAAGTATCTGTCTTTGGCCCGTCTTGCAACGACGATATAGTCGCCGATCTCTCCCTGCAATGCCTTCGACCAGTCGCAGTCTGCGTCGAAGTCGCGGAAGAACCGGAATGCGGGATGCCCTTCGTAGTTCTCGATCAGGTCTGCGGCCATCTGCAGGGGCGAGTATATGATCACCCAGTTTGCTATCTGCCGTGCCAGCGTGGTCTTTATGCAGCATTCCGCGTTGGGCCCGTTCCACTCGATCCGTCCCTTGTCGGCCTTCGCTGTGGAATAGTCGATGTCGAAGATTCCCGGAGTGTAGTCCATCGGTCCGCTCAGCATCCTCACGAAGGGCAGCGTCGTGAGATACTCTGCCGAATTCCCTTCCGACCATGCGTTCCATTCCATGCCCCGCGCCCCTTCGCGTGTCATCATGTTGGGCCACGTGCGTCGTATCCCCGTCTCCTTTATCGGCTCGTGTACGTCGAGCATGATCCGGTATTTCGCCGCCGTTTCCACGACCCGCTGATAGTGCTGCACTCCATACTGCGAATGATGGAGGTAACCGCCTTTGAATCCCCCTGCATATCCCGTTTTGAGCGTGTGAACCCCCAGTTCGGCATACCTCCTCATCGCTGCTTCCAGGACGGCTTCGTACTCAGGAATATTTCCTCCCGTTTCGTTGTGCATCCACAGTTGCACGCCCTTTTCACGGGCATAGGCGGCTATTCGCTCCAGATCGAAATCCGCATAGGGTTCGAGGTAGTCGAACTGCTGGTTTCCGCCCCAGTTCTCCCATCCTTTGTTCCAGCCCTCGAACAACACTCCTTGTATGCCGTTTTCCGCAGCAAAGTCGATGTGCCGGATGGCATTCCGTGTCGTTGCTCCGTGTCGCGGCCCCATCGTCCATACCTGCGTTCCGAGGTGCATTCCCCACCATACGCCGACGTACTTCTGCGGCACGATCCATGAGGTATCCTCGATCTTCGAAGGTTCGTTCAGGTTGAGCACCAGCGACGAGTTTATCAGGCCTACGGCCCTGTCTGCTATCTGTATCGTGCGCCAGGGCGTCGTGAAGCGTCCCGGAATGTACGCCTTCACGCCGTCGGGCAGGGGCGCGAGGTCGGCTTTCAGCACCCCCGCACTGTCGCGCCTCAATACCATCTCGGGCCAGTCGTACAGGGCCGCCTCGTGCACGGCTCCGAATATTCCGTCCCCAGTGCGGAACGTGAAGGGCGTGTTTGCATCCGTAATCCGTGCGACGGGCTGCTCGCGGTACTGAAGTTCATAGGTCTCGAAATTGCCGGGTATGGACCACGACATCGTATGACCCTCATCTGCGAACCGGAATTCCGTCAGTTCGTCCGTCACGGCCAGCGAATCGGGCTGCGCCAGTTCGTAGCGAAATGCTATTCCGTCGTCGAATGCGCGGAAGCGGAGCGTGAAGGCCATGCTTTTATCCGACTTCCGCACTGCGACGGACATTTCGTTGTAACGGTTGCGGTGCCGTTTGTTCTCGCCCCAAGGGGCTGTCCACAGCTTGTCGTGGGAGGAGTGCCATACGCCTGTTATCGTCGCTCCCTGCAGCGAGGTTCCGCATGCCGCGAGTCCCATCGCCGAGGGCAGTATCAGGGGCTTGTCGTCGACCGTGACGGCATAGGTCACGCCCGCCTCTGCATCGGCTTCGACAGATACGGCGATGCGCCCGTCAGGGGAGGTTACGAAGGGCTGCTGCGGAGAGCATGCTGCAAACAATGCACAGGCGAAGGCCATGAAGGCAGCATGTGGATTCGGAATCTTCATGGGAAGGCTATTTTTCGGATTCCATCTCGAAGCGCACCTTCGCACCTTCCAGAAGTGTGGAATAGCTAAGGAACGGCCTTTCCGATACTTTTCCGTCGATAGCCATTTTACCGACATAACGGTTCTCGGAGCTGTTCTCCGGAGCGTCGATCTCGATCGTATTGCCGTTTTCGAGGTGAATGACGGCCTTGCGGAACAGCGGCGATCCGACTGCGTATTCGTCCGCGCCGGGACACACGGGATAGAACCCTAAGGCCGAAAATACGTACCACGCCGAGGTTTGTCCGTTGTCCTCGTCGCCGCAGTAACCGTCGGGCTTGGCCGAGTAGAGGCGATCCATGACCTCACGAACCCACCACTGCGCCTTACGGGGTTGCCCGGCGTAGTCGTAGAGGTAGATCATGTGCTGCGCGGGCTGGTTTCCGTGGGCGTAGTTGCCCATGTCGGCCACCTGCATTTCGGTAATTTCGTGGATGCGGAACCCGTAGTAGCTGTCGTCGTAGGCGGGCGGCACGACGAAGACCGAGTCGAGCATCCGCGTGAATCCTTTGCGTCCTCCCATCAGATCGATCAGTCCCTCTACGTCATGAAATACCGACCATGTATAGTGCCACGAATTTCCCTCGGTGAAGGCGTCGCCCCACTTGTAGGGGCTGAAGGGCGTCTGGAACGTCCCGTCGGCATTGCGTCCGCGCATCAGGCGCGTTTCGGGATCGAAGAGGTTTTTATAGTTCTGCGAAGCCTTTTCCAGCATCGCAGCGTCGTTCGTTTTTCCCAGTTTTTTCGCCACCTGTGCGATGCACCAGTCGTCGTAGGCGTATTCGAGCGTTCGGGCGGCATTCTCGTTGATGCCCACATCGTAGGGGATGTATCCCAGTGTGTTGTAGTATTCGTGTCCGAGGCGCCCCGTGGAGCTCACCGTGGGGTGTACCTTCCGGCGTCCTGCGAG
>ULWN01041249.1_pt1 | contig 16355 bp, 18 predicted proteins | sample 1960371 | NCBI WGS metagenome assembly ULWN01 (sample SAMEA4835813, study PRJEB28245) | human gut metagenome | biome: gut microbiome; material: fecal sample | place: Denmark | collected 2008 | reverse complement strand
GGGTCGCCGCCGTCCTCGGATGCGGAAATCAGCACCTTGTTCTTGTCAATAGTCGCACCCGTGAGGTCGGATGCCGCCGCAGAGCCGATATCGTCAATGCCGAGGGAGAGCGTGCCGGATTTGAACTGCTGTTCCACCAGCTTTTCGGATCTGGTCAATGGTAGCCGCTTGTAGCTTTGTCGGGGTATTTCTGCCGACCTTGGCTTCCAGTGCAATGAAGCGTCCCTTGTGACAGACGATGATATCGGGAATGCCAGCGGTACCATATTGCCCACCGTGCTCCTTCCAAAAGAAGCACTCCGGTACCGTGGCAAGGTATTTGCGTATTTTCTGAATCAATGCTGCTTCATTCATCTGCGTCCCTCCAGCCGCTGAGGTATGAACCATACTGACTGCTTTTTCTGTTCTTTTTCTATATTTCTTCTCACATACGGCTTTATAGAAAAAAGAATCAGAAAGAATCGTACCTCAGTCATAGCCTCGATGCGACACCGCGAATGGACAGCCCGATCCATTCCACGGCTCCTGTACTTGCGGAACGCTTCTTCTCAAAGCCCATTTCCAGAAGCTTCTGGCTAAACGGGCGCTGGGAAAGTGCATATTCGCCGTTGTCTTTGCACCACTCGTCATAGGAAGAACGCAGCATTTTGTTCGATACACGGACACCTTCCCGCGCCTCACAGCATTCCTCAAAGAACGTTGCGAATGAGTCCATTTCCGTCCGGTACTCCGTTGTCGCCCTTTTGACACTGGGCGGATCCTGTATACCTTCGCGTTGCCAGAGGAGGCACCCTTTAACCGCCCAAGCAAGAATACCGGGCATCTCCTTTGCCATAATCTTATCGGCAAAGTATTTGTCGCGGTTTGCCTCCGTGAACGTGTTCTCGAAGGGCATGAGTTTGATCCTGCGCCAGATCGAATGGGTTGTATCACGGATGATCGGCTTATGGTTCGCCGCCAGAAACACCTTGAACTGCGGGACGTACTCGAAGTATTCGCCGTAGAGGAAGCGCGTCACCAGCTTGTCACCGCCGGTCATGGATTTGATCAGGGATTCGGCAAGCCGCTTATTTTCTTCCATCTCAATAGCCGTAACAAACCGCGCACCCTTGAGGCGAGCAATATCGTTATTTACGCTTTCGTTCTTTTTCTGCATGAACGCATCGCTCGACGCACTCTGGGCGTAGGTATTCATCACCGCCGAGAAGATATTGAGAAATGTGCTTTTTCCGTTGCTGCCGGTTCCGTAAAGCATGAACATCGCCTGCTCGGATGTATCGCCGGTCAGCGCATAGCCGAGAGCCTTCTGCATGTACCGGATTGTGTCGGCATCGCCCTTTGTGATCGTCTCCAACAGCGTATCCCATAACGGAGTAGCGCAATTCTCATCGAAGGAGGCACTGCAGATGCGTGTGATGTAGTCCGCCTTGTTAAATGGCTGTAGTTTTCCGGTCTTCAGGTTGATCGTGCCGTTCTGGCAGTTGAGCAGCCACGGGTTCGCATCCCAGTCGTCAGGCGCAATCGCCAGATCCTTCATGCCTGCCGCCAGCGTAATGAGAAGTTTGATCTTATTGCCGCTTTCGCTACGCATGGCATGCTGGATCAATGCTTTTCGCTGATCGCCTGCGGGAAGCATATCCGCGTAAGTGTAAATGCTGCGGACGCACTGAATCGCATATTCTACGATCGTGCCTTCGTCCTGCTCCCAGAACTTTCCGTTCCAAATAAACCATTTCTTATATACAGAGCAGTATTTGACCTCATCTTTGAACATTGCCACAAAGCGCTCCGCGTTTCCGACGTCGGTCAGCTTGTACTCCGGCTCTACATCATCCGGTTCATAGCGAGTGATGCTTTTGGCGATTGCCACGATCGTATCATCGTCAAGAGGCGGATCGAGACGTTCTTTGTTTTCAGCGCGGAGTGTCGCAATGATGCCATCCTCTCCGATGCCTTTACGGCGAAGTGCTCCGGCAAGAGAGGCCAAGTGATTGTTTCGGCCGCCTTCTTTGATCTTCTTGCGGGGCTGCTTGTCCGCAGCCTTTTTCTTTTGGGTAAGCTTAGTGCCAACCTTGCGAATCTCATCTACCAGCCAGCTCGGCATTTCCGCCGCTTCACACTCAAAAGGAGAGAGGCCAGTGTCCCACGCATATCGGTTGCCACTCTGATGCATGCTGGGTGCTGCAACGATCAGTCCACCCTGTGTGCGTACATCAAGGCCGTCACGGAATCCAACCACATTTTTGAGCGCCAGTTCTTCTGTGTATTTGAAAATGTAGTGTTTACCGCCACTACCTGTCGTTGCCGTGATCGTCTTCGGCAATGCGCCGTACTCTGTGACCAGATCCGTGAGACTCTTATCTCCATCATGTCGAGTGTCAACGTCCAGCGCCACCAGACCGCTCTTTTCACCCATGGGAATACCAATGTTGGCAAGGGGCGTCTGATTCCACCATCCAGTGATCTTGGCGACATCCGTTGTCGCTTCGTCACTCCAATTCTTAATACGGGGGTGTTTGCCCTTGGCCTGACACATATCGCCAAGCCTGCAGGAGCATGTGCCATCCTGCTTGAGCCAGTGGAGCGGGAAAACGGGAATGCCTGCTTTTGCATATCGCAGGGCTTCATCTATCATCTTCATGGATTTCCTCCAGTCTTTCGCTATAAAATCGGATGCGCTTCTTCAGTCGACGGGCTTCGTGGATCTCTGCCTGCATGCCGGATGAGTGCTCTGTCCCGAACACCCACACTTCCTCGCACAGCGCCAGCAACGCCTGTCCGAAGAGTAGTCCAAGCTCGCGCTGCTTCGGGTCGCCGTCATCCAGAATCTGCGGGTACAGCAGGTGACTGACCACGGGGAGGCGCTTTTTCTCTATGGCGAAGCGGGCGTATCGGATCGCCGCTGCCGTGTTTCCTTCAATGTCCCCAGCGTACTTCGAGACGACGTACACCTTGGGTCGCGCCTTGATCTCCGAGTGCTTACGGTAGATGCGGCGCTGGTTCTGGCGGTATTCCTTCATGATCGTCGCCATCGCTGCGCCTGCCGTGGGATCGGTGTAACCTTCCTTGTTCTTATACATAGGACACCTCCAGCTCATGCAGTTTGCCGAAGCAGGTGCCATGTTCGCCCTCGGCGACGATCGGGATATCGAAGGCCGCAAAGGGCTGCCGCTCCATCGCCGTGCGAATGATGCGGATCGCTTCGTCTTCGCGCCCGTCATCTACCTCGAAAAGCAGCTCATCGTGAATCTGCAGGATCGGGCGAATATACGGCTTGTCCGCGAGCTCTCTGATCAGCTCCACCATCGCCAGCTTCAGGATCTCCGCTGCGGTGCCTTGAATCGGCGTATTCATGCTGCATCGTTCAGCAAAACTCCGCTTGCCCCAGTCGGCGCGGTTATTGATGTTCGGGAGATAGCGCCTTCTGCCGAAGGACGTCTCGCTGTACCCGTTGAGCCGCGCCGCTCTGACCGTCTCTTCCTGCCATTCGGACAGGCACGGATAACCGGCTTTCAGGTTGGCGATGATCCGGGCGCACTGATCCTCGGTCTTTTCGAGCCCCGCCTTGAACTTGAGTGTCCGCTGCAGACCACGAGGGAACAGTCCGTAGAAGGTGCCGAAGTTCACGTTTTTAGCGATTGTCCGGCGCTCTTTGTAATCTGGATCGTCCTTGTCCTGCGCCTCATCGACGCTGATCCCGAAAATGACCGATGTGGTGCTGGCGTGGATGTCGCCGCCGCTGCGGTACGTTTCCATCATTCGTGGGTCGCGGCAGTAGAACGCGCCGACGCGCAGCTCGATCTGCGAGAAGTCGAAATCGAGGAAGGACGTGCCCTCCGGCGCGACCACGAACTGCCTGACACCGATCGGGTCAGAGCCCTTGCGGGGCATGTTCTGCAGGTTCGGCCTGCGGGAGGCGAAGCGCCCCGTGTCGGTACCCATCGGCATGAGGTCGGGGTGAATCCTGCCGGTCGCCGCGTTGATCCATTTGAGGTATCCGTCGATGTAGGTGCTCTTGATCTTTGCCCACTTGCGGAATTCCTGTACGGTATCGAAGAAGGAAACCATCTCAGGACGATGCTTTTTGCAATATGCACGAAGCAACTGCATAGCCTCATCGTCCGCTGCCTCGGCATATTTGGTTGTGGTCTTCAGGACGGGCAGGTTTTCTGTCTTATACAGATAGTCCTTGAATGCCTGCGTTCCACAGTTCTCTCCGATATCCACATTGCCGATGACCGCCTGCAGCTTTGCTCGAAGATCCACAAGGTGTGCTTCGGCCTCCGCCTTCTTTTCCTCCATGAGGTCGGTATCGAACAGGACGCCGTTATACTTCATCATGCCGGTGAAAACGGCGGTTGGGCTTTCGATCTTTTCACAGATCAGGCGGTGCTTCGGGATGTTATTCTCAAACCATTCGTTGAACGTGTAGTAAAGCTGCAATGCCCAGTCGCTATCCGCACAGGCGTACCGGCAGGTGTCCCATGCATCTGGGTCGAGCTCATCAAAACTGTGCTCGCCAACCACATCCTCATATTTCGGGAGTTCAACGCCATACAGATACGGGACAAGGGTTTTAAGTCCGCTGTCACCGAGATCGCGGTACTCAAAATCATTTTTCAGCGTAAGTTGTGATGCAACGATCGTGTCGTACACGGGCTCCTGCAACACGATCCCGTCTTTATACAGGAACATTGCCTCAAACGCCATGTTGTGTGCGATTTTGACTGTTTTCGGATTCTGAAATACGCGCTGCCGCAGGAATTTCATAACAGCGAGGCTGGCGTTTTTACCGACGCGATGCCGGAGCGGGATGTATCTGCCTGTGCCAGCCTTCACGGAAAGCGACACGCCGGTGATGTCTGCCTTATGTGCATCCAATGCCGCTTTGCCGTCACTGCGATATTTCTCCGTGGGCGAAGTCTCGAAGTCAAAGGAAACTACACCAGCGCTGCCGATATATTCTTCAATTTCCGCAATATTGCGGATCGTCTTATAATCATTCATAGTCTGTACCTCAAATCGTGCAGCCGTGAGCTCCGTGAATAGGCGCTCACGGCTGCTTTATCCTTATTCCGCTGCAGTCTCGGTCTCGGCGACGGAAACTTTGCCTGCGATGAGCTTGACTTGCTCGGTCATGGATGCGATGTTCTTCTTTTCCTCCGGGGAAAGAGGTCGATCCACAGAGCAGATTACCTGACTGTAATTGATGCCGGTGCTATTCTGTGCCCGCTTCAGAGAGAACTTTGTCACCACATGATTTGCCTTCATGCCCCGGGTCACGAGTCGGGTAACATACTTCGTAAATTCCGCCAATGAGCCGGTGGGCAGCGTCATAATCATCGGAAGCATTTCACCTTCGCGCAGGAGGTACATGCGGCGCTTCTGTTTGCAAGCCATACCTCCGTTTTCTCCGCTGCCAAACTTGGCATACGGACAGGTCTTGCAGTCCCTGCATTCGCCGGTCTCGGCAACGACGCCAATCTTACCGTCCAAGCTGGAGCAGTCGGGCGGATTGTTGCCTCCGGTGAATTTCTCTTTATAGTAGCTGTTGATCGGGTGATGATACAGAATGACGGCGCTAAAGTCTTTGGCGCTGTCGGGGCTGTTCGGATCGTCGCCGGGTACTTCGTAGGCGAGCCCGCCGCCTGCGGGAATCTTGATGCGCTCGAAGCTGGGACGCAGGCCGTCAAGCTCTTCACTAAACAGCTCGGCGAGATTTACAGTTTCGGTAAGATAACCGGTGTTCTGATCGGTGGTAGCAATTGCAGTGGTGTTCTTTGTGTTCATGGTGTTTATCTCCTTTTTTATTTCTTAGATTTGGATACGCGGATGCTCGGCTGCTCGAACACCTGAATCACACCTTCGAGCCAGTCGGGGAGCACATCGTCGTTGTTGGCCTTGAGCTCTTTGACCGTAGCACCAAGCGTCATGGTGTTGATGGTGAACAGATGATCGAAGCCATGTGCTCGCATCCTTCGGTATAGTTCTTCCTTTTCTTCCGGTACCGCACCGGGGAATTCACGAATTACAAGGGAGAAGCGGGATCCGTTGCGGTCAAAGCCGGTGCATTCTTCATCCGTCATAAGCTGGATCAGCTCGGCCTCCACCGAATCGATGCGTTCCTGCACATCTTTGAGCTTTGCCTGAAGGTCAGATTTCTCGTCGCGCAGCGTCTTCAGGGTATCCGCCGCAGCGAGCATGCTTTTTTCATTCATATCGTTATCCTCCTATAATTTTTTTGTAGTCGTCGACGAGTAGCTTGGAAACATCGGCCTTCTGCTTGAGCGCACCCATGACTTTTTCGTCAATGGTGTCTTTGCAGACAAGGTGAATGTAAACGCCGCGCTTCGTTTGCCCGATCCGGCGCACACGCGCCATGGATTGCTGGTAGTTGGCATAGCTGAAATCCAGCGAGTAGTACACGCAGACGCTGCCTGCCGTGAGGGTAAGCCCCATGCCGGTGGTCTGTAACTGCCCGACAAACACCTTGGTGTCGGGATCGGTCTGGAAGGCGGAAACCTGCTCGGCGCGATCCTTCACGTCACCTTTGATCAGGGCGTACCCGATGTTCTTCTTGCGGAGCATACGGGCGATCGCATCGATCTCTGGCACGAAGCGGGCGAACACGATGACTTTTTTGCCTTCCTCCATGCAGCTGTCGATCACGTCCTCGAGGGCGTCGAGCTTTGCCGTCGATAGCTGCTGGGTGTCATCACCGTCATCGTTGCGGACGAATCCGCCTGTGATCTGTGAGAGGCGTAGAAGCTGGGTCAGCACGTTGCGGGTCGTGATTTCGCCGTTCATGAGCTCGGCGAAGCTATCCTTTTCAATGCCGTCATAGATCTTCTGGGCATTTTGCTCCAGCTTTACCGGTCGTACCTCTTCCACAAATTCCGGCAGATCAACCGCCTCGTCGATGCGAATGCGATATGCGATGGAATGTGCCTTTTCGACCAGCTCCGCCAGATGCTTGTAACCGACAATCTGATGATTCTGAAATCCACCAAGAATGGCATAGTAGGCACGAAAGCTATAAAAGCTGCCACCAAAGATGCTTTCATCCAGAAACTTATACTGGCTGAAAAAGTCCAGCGGGCTGTTGGTGATGGGGGTACCCGTCAGAATCAGGTTATAGCTACTGATCTTACCGAGCCGGTGCAGCGCCTTCGAGCACTTTGCCTGCGGATTCTTGATTTTGCTGCTTTCGTCACACACGATCATGTCTGGGTGCCACCGGGTGAGCTCCGCCTCCAGCCTCCAGCAACTTTCGTAGTTGACTACGATGATCTGAAGACCATTGCCGATCATGCATCTGATGGTATCGGCTTTTTTCGCGCTGGTTCCATCGAGCACAGCCAGTTGATAATTGAAAGCAGCGAACTTCTCAAATTCCTGATCCCAGACGTCCACGATGGATTTCGGGCAGACAACAAGCATTTGGGTGATCTTATGCTTGTGGTAGAGAGTTCCGGCCAGCGCGATGGTGGTGATCGTCTTTCCAGTGCCCATGTCCATGAGGAAGGCACAGCCTTTACTTGCCATCGGGATCACCGCCTTCCATCTGCTCCATGGCAAGCGCCATATGAAGCTGTCGATGCTGCCTGTCCGGCATGATCAACAGGTTTTCGGGACTGTTATCCGTGGCATCGCCGTTCATGTGGTGGACGACTTCGCCATGCTCCAGCGGCCTGCCGATGTAGGCCTCCGCTGCAGCGCGTGCCTTCTTCGAGTTGGCCTTGCCGCGCTCTGCGATATGGCAGTAGGGGTTCCGCTGCCGGTTGAGCTCCGTGAGATGGGCGGCCTTATGGCCACGGGCGAGCTTGGCAAAATCCACGTTTTCGCTCATCCACAGATTCCGGTGCTCCGCAGAGCAGAAGTTCTTTCGGCGCGGGTTCTTTCGTTCAAGTGGCTTCCCGCAGACCACGCAATGCACGATCATGCGGTGCCTCCGATCCCGAAGGTGCGCAGGGCGAAGTTGTATGCTCTAACCTGATGCTGGTACGGGGTTGCCCTGATCGGCATCGGGAAGATCGGAACTTCGTCGCCTGCGTCCTGCGCCTTGATGTCCGGCGAAAGCGTATCGTCGAGCTCTGCACCGAGCAGACCCAGCAGCGCCACGTTCTCTTTGGAGTAGGGCACCACCCAAGCCTTATCGTCCGGGTCGTAGAATCTGCCGTCGATCTCTTTAATGCTCTCTTTCGCCAGATACGCGTCGTAAACGCGTATGTAATTACCGTCTCTTATTGCGTTCAATGTTTTTGCTCCTTCACGCTTGGTTTTGCGAAGGCGGCGAGGATGCGCTGCATCGTTTCCTGCTGCTCCGGCTGCAGTCCGGGCATAAGAGAGCGCAGAAGCGCTTCCTGATCGTCGTTCAGGTACCGGCGGGAGACGTACCATCCGTCCATGGCGCGGACGCCGCCCGCTCCGCCCTGTACCGTGACGATGGGGTAAGAACATGAGAGTACGAGGATATCGCGTTCAATGGTTCTTCGGCTGACACCGAATTCCGCAGCCAGATTCTCGATCCGCTCTGTCCTTCGGTCGCTGATTGCTTCCAGCACTTGCTGTCTGCGCTCGATCGCGCTCTGCATGTTCTCACCTCCTTCCGTCCTTCGTTGTGCTTATTTTCGGGGTTGAATACGACACCTAATGTCGTGTTCAAAATGGATTTTCAAAAAATGTGTCTCTTTCCTGTGAAAACAAAAAATGCCCGCCACAGCAGGGTTTTCCTACCGTGGCGGGCATAAAAAGTCCGGCAGATAGAATTATCCTTCTGGATTTCTATCTGCCGGAAGCCTATTGATCTCAGTCAATTCCAATCCCATTGCAGACGTTCACTGTCACGTGCGGCGCTCCTAACGATGCAGAATTCGAGTTCAGCGCTCATGGCGCAACAGCCGTCGTATTCTGTTTTCCCTTGATGGCCGGTGCCTTCTGCACCAGCTCCACCAAAACCTTTGCGTCCTGATCTACGGTTACCCGCAGGGGACTCCCACACTTGGGACAATTGAGCTCCATACCGTCGCAGCGCTTCGATCTGCCGATCGGCTTGCTACACTTCGGACAGCAGGCATACAAAAGTGTGTCTAATTCTCCCATCCGACATCCTCCTTGGTTCCGTTGCTGCGCACGGTCATTATACAGCTTCCCGCGCAGCGTACTGCGCCAGCTGATCCATTTGGATAAGCGGGATGGTCACGGTGTGCCTCCGCGCGTATTCGCCGTCCATGACCTCGGCGTGGCAGTGCTCGCACTCCATCCAGCCGTCCGTCTCCTCCAAAAACAGTCCTTTATTCAAAGTGCCGCAGATCGGGCACATAACGTCGTATTGCTTCATTTTCGGTTCCTCCCGTTAACCTAAATCTGTGATACGGATTGAGTAGATATCCTCAAAGAAAATCTGCTCGCCTTCTAATTTGAGCCATCGGAACGTGCAATTCACGTCCGTGATCCTGCCGCGTTTGGTGACGTCATGAAAGGCGCAGTAGCAGTCGATTTCGACCTTCATGCCACGCCGGAGCTTTATCCTGTAATCTTCACTTCACCAGCTTCAATCCGCTTCTCGGTTCCTTCATTTACAGTAAGAACAGACCAGCCATTATCTTTTCGACTGGTTCTCCCCAGTCGAAGGAGACCTTTGCTAAGTCGCCGTTGTGCAACCTCTGTTCCTGTGCGCCAACGAGCTTCACGCCCGTCTGCAGTCATAGGCCATATAGCAATCTGCTTTTCCGGAACTGGTACAGTTTCTTTTGGCACTCCAAGGGGAATAGATTCCCCAATTGACATGATTTTACCAGTGCTTGGATCGGCAAAAATGGGATAGAAAAGATTCTTTGAATCTTCTCTAAGATTTCCTTTTCCTGTTCTGACAAATTGAAACCAAAGCTGACTCTTAGTGGCAGACAAACCTTCATTTAGCATATCATCGTCAGATTTGAATACTTTTGCATCTCCTAAGAACAGGAAAAAAATATATTCATCTGCCCGGGAAAACATATTATCTCTTACAGAAGCCTGACTGCTGATAACACATGTTACCATCTGCATTCTTGCTTCTGGAAACATCTCTTCCAGCAAACATCCCAGGTGTAAATATTCTTTTTCGTCAATAGTGACTATCAGAACAGAATTTTTGGGATTCAGCAACTTCTTAGCCAGCTTTAGCCGCTTCTGCATCATAGAAAGCCATTTACTGTGCCGATACTGATCGCTGTTATCCACATAATCATTGTTGTATTTCCAGTCCCTTGCTCCAGTGTTGTATGGCGGATCGATGTAGATGCAGTCTACCTTGCCAGCGTACAGGTATTCCAGCAGCTGCAGTGCGTGGTAGTTGTCCGCCTCAATCAGCGTGTGCCATAGGTCGCTGTCCGGTGCATTGCAGACGGTATCAATCGGCTTGAGATATGGATAAATCGGCTCACCAAACTCCGCCACGTTGACAAGCTCATCAACCGCAAATTCTGCCGTAGCGCTCTTGTCCTTATTCAAGCATGTCGCAACGCCGTCCTCGATCTTGAGCACGGTATAGAAGTCACTGACCTGTCCGGCTTTCAGCGCAACTTTCGAGCCTTTCCTTACGGGGATATCCCAGAGCGGAGTGCATTCGGGCAGATGCTCTTCAAACACCAGTCCGAACTTCTTCTGCTTTGCCAGCTTTTCAACCTCTGCTGCAATGCGAGCTCGCAGGTCGGGATTTTCAATCTGTGTTACCAGTTCATCTAAAATTGCCATTTATTTCGTCTCCTTATCTGCGGATCCGGTGCGGTTTACCGCGAGGATGTTTTTTATGTGCTCCTGATATTGACCGATCACATTGGCGGGGGATATGATGTGCATCTTGTTCCCGAACTGTGCCAGCCAGCCGAAGAAGGTCGGACTGATCTGAACGTGTACCGTTGCCGCACATGTGCTATCATTTACGGTCATCATCGGCGTATCTTCACCGAACTTATCAAAGACCGGTTCAACCAGCTTTCTATCAAACTGTAGCACGACATCTTCCGCTTCGCCGCCGTACATCTTGAACGCCTGCTCGGTGAATTCTGCCACACCGTTGATCTGGGCAAGCGCCTCATCTGACAGAACGGACTCTTCTACGACTTCTAAGTGGTCGATGCGGTCTATACGATAGCTGGCCGTCTTCTCCGGATGCCTGCTGCTGTATGCCATAAGATAATAGTTATCCTCATTGAATATAAGAGCAACCGGCTCCACATAGTAGCGCTTTTTATCGCCTGTGCCGGTTGTTACATAGACGCGCTCGGCCTTCTCATTCAGATGGAAGTAGTTGAACGCGATTTTCTTTTTTCGGATGATGGCATCCTCAATGCCATCGACGGTGTAGAGGATGGACTCATTGGTGTGCTTCCTTGTATTGAAACAAACCATGTTCTCCTTGAGAAGCTCCGCTTGATGCGAGCCACCAAGGGCAGCAACCTTTTCTACGATCTCCGCCGTTTTCTTGTCCGTGACAAAGCTTGCCGCCTGCACGGCATCGATGAGTATTTTGATCTCCGGTATCGTGAGCTCATGCTCCGGAACATAATAGAACTTTTCCTTATCTTTAAGGAAGCTCATGATCTCGAAGCCATTATTCTGCATCACATCAATGTCTTTGCTCAGTGTACGAACATTGCTAGAAATCCCCATATCATTGAGCCGTCTGCATAATTCAACACGGGATATAGGATGATCGACGTCCGTTTCTTTGCGCAGCAGTTCATATAGCTTGAGCAGCTTAATCTTTTGCATATTCTCTGCCATGTGCTATCCCTCCTTACGCCGGGCATACTTGTACTTGTCCATTTTAGCACAATCTCGTCGAAAAATCAAGATTTTCGCGTAATTATTTGGTTACTTGAAAATGATTATATGTCTTCGCTCCGCGCCTTCATGGGTTCAAATCCAGCCTCCCTGACCCTTTTTGCTTTTCTTTATAGCTGTAAAGAAAAGTGATTTGTACACCGGTTTTTTAGCCTTGAAAACGAAAAAATCGGGCTCCGGAGAAGCCAATCGACCGCTCCGAAGCCCGATTTCACTTTATTTTGCCCGTTTTACGCCCAAAATGCAAGAAAAACCTCTCTTGTCTTGGTAGACAAAAGAGGTTTCTTTCATGGCGGAGAAGGAGGGATTCGAACCCTCGAACTGCGATTAACAGTTACACGATTTCCAATCGTGCGCCCTCGACCGGACTAGGCGACTTCTCCATACAACGCTATTCAAAAAATGTACGCTCTCTCAAGCGCTCAATTATTATACTGAATTTCGTGCCGTTTGTCAAGGCATATGTGCAATATTTTTCCGTCATCATCCAAAAAATCTGAAAACCCGCCGGAAAAACCGGCGGGTTTTTCGCTCACTTTTTCTTAATTTCCTGCCAATACGCTGCAAAGGATTGCTCCGTCTTATTATCCCCCGGCGTATAGTACACGGTGCCGCGCAGAGCGTCCGGCAGATACTGCTGCTGCACCCAATGCCCCGGAAAGCTGTGCGGATACTGATAAAACTGCCCCTTTTTCTCCACCTCGGCACCATCGTAGTGCTTATTCTGCAGCTGCCGCGGGATTGGGCCGCTTTTGCCGGCCTGCACATCCGCCATGGCAGCGTTGATCGCGTTATACGCCGCATTCGACTTCGGTGCCTGGCACACCAGCACCACCGCATCCGCCAGCGGAATACGCGCCTCCGGCAGACCCACCTGCTGGGCAATATCCACCGCCGCCTTGACGATCGGCAGGATCTGCGGATAGGCCAGCCCGACATCCTCGCTGGCGCATACCATCAGCCGGCGGCAGGCCGAGGGAAGATCGCCGGCCTCCAGCAGACGGGCAAGGTAATGCAGCGCCGCATCTGGATCCGAGCCGCGCATGGATTTCTGGTACGCCGAAACGATATCGTAGTGCTCATCCCCCGCCCGGTCGTACCGCATGGCACTGCGCTGCGCCAGCTGCTCGGCCGTCTGCGGTGTTACTGTGATGTTTCCCTCGTCATCCACCTCACCGGCCAGCGCACACAGCTCCACAGCATTCAGCGCCTTGCGCACATCCCCGCCGCAGGCGCGGGCGATCTGCGCACACACGCCCTCCCCGACCGTAATATGCACGCTGCGCTCCTTTTCCAGCAGCTGAAATGCCCGCAAAACCGCTTTCTCCACCTCTTCCGGCTCCACAGCCTTAAATTCAAACACGGTAGAACGGCTGAGGATGGCATTGTATACATAAAAATACGGATTTTCCGTTGTGGAGGCGATCAGCGTAATGCGCCCATTCTCGATAAACTCCAGCAGGGTCTGCTGCTGCCGCTTATTGAAATATTGGATCTCATCCAGATACAGCAGCACGCCATTGACCGCCGACAGCGTGTCCAGCTCCTCCACCACCGCCTTGATATCGGCGGTGTTGGCCGTTGTACCATTGAGCTTATGTAGGCGCATGTCCGCCCGCTCGGCAATGATCCGCGCCACGGTGGTCTTGCCGACACCGGAGGGGCCGTAAAAAATCAGGTTGGGGATATTGCCGGAATCGAGGATCCGGCGCAGCGCCTTCCCCTCGCCCAGAATATGCTTCTGCCCGACCACCTCATCCAGCGATGCCGGCCGGATACGGTCTGCCAGGGGTGCCGCCATAAGCCATACCTCCCTCTATCAAGTGAATGGGTCAACATTGCCATGATACTGCAAAACAGCCGTTTTGTCAAGAATGTTTGTTCGGTACTATCTTAAACACTTCTTAAAGTACCCTCACTTGTATCTTAAGGAACATGCGGCTATACTGATACTGAAAATTGACAGCCGGTCGGCCATGTGGTATCCTGTAAGGCAGGAAATCCCCCTGTATATTCTGTATAAGGAGATACGACTGCATGAACAAAAAAGACCGTGCCCTGCAAGCCATTGAGGCACTGAAAAAGCTTTACCCGGACGCCGTGTGCTCCCTGCGCTCCGATAATCCGCTGCAGCTGTTGATCGCCACGCGCCTGTCTGCCCAATGCACCGATGCGCGCGTAAACCTGGTCACACCGGCGCTGTTCGCACAGTTTCCGACGCTGGAGGCCTTTGCCGAGGCCACGCCGGAGCAGGTGGGCGAATATATCCATTCCTGCGGCCTGTACAAAACCAAGGCGCGGGACATCGTCGCCATGTGCACTATGCTGCGGGATACCTACGGCGGCGCGATCCCCAACACGGTGGAGGAGCTGATCAAGCTGCCCGGCGTTGGCCGCAAGACCGCCAACCTGGTCTGCGGCGATGTATACGGAAAGCCCGCCGTGGTCGCGGATACCCATTGTATCCGCATCAGCGGCAGGCTTGGCCTGACCGACGGAACCAAGGACCCCTACAAAGTGGAGCTGCAGCTGAAAAAGCTGCTGCCGCCGGAGGAAAGCAACGCCTTTTGCCACCGGCTGGTGCTGTTCGGGCGGGATATCTGCTGCGCCCGCGCCCCCCACTGTGCCGATTGTCCGCTGGCTGAAGCATGCCCTGGTAAGGCAAAACTGTAAAGCATATGCGCTTTACGCGGAACGGTGCAGCCGCGCTGCCAGCACACGGTAGCACAGCCGGTACAGCGGGCAGGCCGCGGCGCTGAGCACCAACCAGAACAACGAATACAGCAGACACACCTGCCCCTTGATATTGAACCGCATCCCGCTGTAATCCCACACCCCCAGCCGCAGCCATAAATTCAGGATGCTGCCACTGACCAGCTCCACCGCTGTGATCGCCGCTGCACAGGCCGTACAGCGCAGAGCCATCGGCCGCCCCTGCAGGCGGCGGTGGATGCACCCGATCAGCTCAAAGCAGACGCCCCCCACCAGAAACATGCTCCAGTGGGTACGCCCCCGCCAAAGCAGCTCGATCATGTTATATCCCAGGCCGCCGACAGCGGTCAGTTCGGCATGCAGCTCCAGTTCCCGCAGCCCTTTCATAGCGCATCCGCTCCCCTTTTTTGCGTTTTCTCACGGCTTAGCGTGACCGACGCGGGGGAAGAATATACACAAACCGTAAAGGAGAAAAATCCATGCTTGAGGTACGCAATCTGACGAAGGTCTACCGCCCGAAAAAAGGGCAGCCCGTGACGGCAATTGACGGTATTTCCCTGCGCTTTCCGGCAACGGGCATGGTCTTTCTGCTGGGTAAATCCGGCAGCGGAAAATCCACGCTGCTCAATCTGCTTGGCGGGCTTGACCGGTACGATGACGGCGAAATTCGGATCAACGGCGTTTCTTCCAAAAGCTTCCGGCAGCAGCATTTCGACTCATACCGCAACACCTATGTCGGTTTCATTTTTCAGGAATACAATATTCTGGAGGAATTCACCGTTGGCGCCAATATCGCGCTGGCCATTGAGCTGCAGGGGCGCAAGGCAACCGATGCCCAAATCAACGCCATCCTGCATGAGGTGGACCTGGACGGCTACGGCAACCGCCGGCCAAACGAGCTTTCCGGCGGGCAAAAACAGCGGGTGGCCATTGCCCGCGCGCTGGTCAAGCAGCCGCGCATCATTATGGCGGACGAACCAACGGGCGCACTGGACTCCAATACTGGCCGGCAGATCTTCGATACGCTGAAAAAGCTTTCGGCCGAACGGCTGGTGATCGTGGTCTCCCACGACCGGGAATTTGCCGAAAACTACGCTGACCGCATCATTGAGCTGGCCGACGGTCATGTGATCAGTGACCTGACCTACACCGACGCAGCCGAGGAGACGAAACCCGGCCTGACCTATGCCGGAGACACGGTGCATATCGCCGGCGGCTACCACCTGACAGAGGAGGACCGCGAGGCGATCAACCGCTATATCGACGCCCGGCAGACCGGCACAGAGCTGCGCATCGGCTCCGCCACCGCCAAAAGGGGCACCCCCACCGACCAGGAGGCTATTCCGGCCGGTGACGGCAGCTTTTCCCCCATCCGCTCCCGCCTGCCCATGCGCAGCGCCGTGCGGATCGGCGCCAGCAGCCTCAAGCACAAGCGCATCCGGCTGGTGATCACCATTCTGCTCTCCTGCATTTCCTTTGGGCTGTTCGGGCTGGCCGATACCTTTGGCTCCTACAATCATATCCGCGCCTGCACCGATTCACTGCTGGACAGCGGTATCGGCTACGCCTCTGTCGGCAAGGAGCGCAGCGACAATGACGAAAGCACCTATTTCTACGGTGGCTACCACATCAGTGAGCAGGACATTGCCGCCATCCACGAAAACACCGGCGTGCAGATGCAGGGGGTGTACGCGCCCTCAGGCTGGGATCTCAGCCTTTCCGGCCGGCTGTCGCCATCGGAAGACTTTGACACCTGGCAGAGCGCCGTGCTGGCCTCCGGCTTTAACGGGCTGACAGAAATGGACAATGACGCC
>ULWN01053656.1_pt1 | contig 16362 bp, 16 predicted proteins | sample 1960371 | NCBI WGS metagenome assembly ULWN01 (sample SAMEA4835813, study PRJEB28245) | human gut metagenome | biome: gut microbiome; material: fecal sample | place: Denmark | collected 2008 | reverse complement strand
AACTCCAGTCCAATTTCTTTATTGACGCTGATTTCCGGATCGAGATCTTTATTACCGATCAGGTAGCACCCGCCTGATGTAATATCTTTTGGACAGCCATTGCCTTTCGAGTAGAGCAGATAGCCTTCACTGGATTGATACAGGTTTGGGGCTTTAAAGGTTCGGGCAACCCCTGCTTTGACTTTGAAATAATCGCCCAATTCCTGCGAAAGATTCAGACTGGGGCTGAAGTTCCCGCCGGAGTCGCTGAGATAATCAAAGCGCAGGCCGGGAATGATATTCGTGCCAGGAACCGGCTCAATGTTATCTTCAATATACAGCGCACTGATTTGAGAATGATTTTTACTGCTGCGATCCGCAGCAGAGCCAGAAATACCGCTGATATCTCTGTCATTCACCGTCAGGCTGGTAGAGGAAGGATCATCGAGCTTATCGCGGTTCCACTCTGCACCAACGGTCAGCGTTTGATCAACCATCACATTCAAAGGAATATTAAGCTCACCGCTGGTTCGCCAGGAACTCAGGCGATTGGTCGTAAACTTTTCACCCGCTAAAATACGTCCTTCACCACCGCCGGATAATCCTTCATTCATGCGGGTATTATTGGTTTTCTCGTAATAAACACCAAAGCGACTTTGTCCCCAGTCCCAGATACCATTATGCGTAATGCCATAATTCTGTCGGTACAGGCGGTTCGTCTCTTTGCCGGATTTTGCCAGGCTTTCGGTAACTGCACTGGAAGAACTGTTCTGCGTATCGCCCGCATAGATATTCCCCTGGCGGCTATATCCGGCTTCGAAATCGAGAATCTGCTGCGGATTTAATTTCCACGAGACAACGCCGTTAATATCTTTGTTACGTACCCCTTCATGCCCGGCTGCGTTTTTCGTACCGACCGGAGAATTAATATCCCAACTGTCAGCATCCGTTTTATTCAGGTTACCATACAAACGCGTGGTAAGAGCATCACCAGCCAGAGGCCCACTAAGGCTGAAATTGGCGCGACGCGTAGCGCCCTCTTCGCTACTTTCCGGCTGGTTGGTGTATAACGACAGCGAACCGTACCAGTCGTTGGTGGGACGTTTGGTAATGATGTTCACCACCCCCCCGGCGGCCCCCGAACCGTAGCGCGCCGCCGCAGGGCCGCGGATCACTTCAATACGCTCAACCTGTTCCGGTGGCACCCAGTTGGTGTCACCGCGGGTATCACGCTCCCCACGCCAGCTATAACGCACGGAGTTACGTGACGTCACCGGTACACCATCAATTAAAATTAAGGTGTTTTCCGGCCCCATACCACGAATATCGATCTGGCGGTTATTACCGCGTGTGCCCGAGGCGCTATTGCCGGTAAGATTAACACCAGGCATTTTACGAATAATATCTGAAAGGTCGTTTACCGGAGGGGTCTTTTTAATATCCTCGCTGGTAATAACCGACACGCCCGGCTGCTGTTTTAATACCTGCTCAGCGGTGGCTTCCACCACCAGAGTCTCGTCATTATCATCGTCGGAGTATTTGGCTACTGATACCTGGCTATTCAACCCAACTAGGAGCACAGTTAGCGACCAGAGGATTTTGTTAATTCTCATTCCTATTCCCTAATAAATGCCTAACTTAAAATGTTTGATCGTTAAGCTCACATCCTTGCCAGATATTTCTTACTGCCATTATTGTTTTTATATAATAATGATAATTAATATCATTTAGCAAAAGAAAAAGCAATCCCTCACAAGATAAATCTATTGATTTTTCATAAATATCAAATTGATATATACCCGTGATCATTGAAGATGCTTGATTTTTCAGCAACAGAAGATCATGCTGTCCAACATGAAAATATTCATTACTGAGCAACAAAAAGCTGAACTTGAACGCCTTCATGATTCCAGTCGTGACGGGCGAGTCAGAGATCGTATTAAAGCCATTCTTCTGGCTTCCGAAGGCTGGAGTTCTGCCATGATTGCTCAGGCTTTACGCCTGCATCAGACAACGATTGATCACCATATCAGCGAATTCCTGAATAAAGGAAAACTGAAGCCCGAAAACGGCGGCTCAGACAGCAAACTCAGTGCTGAACAAACGGCCTTTTTAATCAGCCAGTTATCCGATAATTTATTTCACCATACCCGCGATGTTATTGCGTTTGTCACCCGGACATGGAACATCATTTTCAGCATTCCGGGGATGAATAAGTGGCTGCATCGTAATGGTGTCACCTACAAAAAACCGTCAGGCGTCCCCCATAAATTCAGTGAAGAGAAACAAAGGCAATTCATTGAATACTATAAGGAACTGAAAACAACTGTGGGTGATGAGCCGATTCTTTTTATTGATGGAGTCCATCCGACTCAGGCCACGAAAATCAGCTATGGCTGGATACGCAAAGGCCAGAAAAAAGCAGTAAAAACAACAGGCAGCCGCACACGCCTGAATATCATGGGGGCGCTGAATCTGAAAGCACTGACGTCACCGCTAATCTGCGAATATAAAACCATTAATGAATATAATGTATCCCGTTTTTTCAATGAGATACGAAAGGTTTATCCTGATTATAACCAAAAAATCCACGTTATTCTGGATGGAGCAGGTTACCACCGTTCACAGTTAGTGAAAGACTGGGCGGAAGTGGTAAATATCAGGCTGCATTACCTTCCCCCTTACAGTCCAAACCTGAATCCGATAGAAAGAATGTGGAAATTAATGAACGAACATGCCCGGAATAATCGCTACTTCAGCAGTACGCGAGAGTTCAGGGAAGCAATATCTGTCTTTTTTAACCAGACACTGCCGAATATAGCGGACTCACTGACATCCCGAATTAACGATCACTTTCAGGTGCTCACACCCGCATCTTGAGGTTTATTGAGTATATAACATATGTTTTTTATTTCATTGTACTTCAGTCAAATAAATTTCTGAAGCACTGCTAGTAGTGCCAGTTCAGCTTTCTTTTTGACTCATTCCGGCAAAGTCAGTACCGTTCATCTTTTGTACTGATGTTGCCACTGGAAAATCGGTGCGCTTGTCGATCATCGGGAATTTTGTCACAATTTCTAACGGATAGTGTTCACATTGTTTCTAACCTGCATTTCAGACACGGGCGCTGCTTATGTATATAAGATCAGCATCACCAGGTCTTTCTGCAACACTACTGCTTTCAACAAGTCAGGCATTTCACACTTTATGAGCTGACATCATCAAGATGCGCCAGTAATTTTTTATTAATGACTTCAAACAGTTCCTGTTCATCATGGGTCAGATAACCCCAGATTTCTTTCAGATACATGCTTTGTGCAAGAGTGAGCCTCTGAATAAAAAACATACCTTCAGATGTCAGACTAATTTTTTTAGCACGGCGATCCTCCCTGCTATCCGTCCTTTTTACATATCCGGTTTTTTCTAAAAAATCTGTAATGCGGGTAATATTAGTTCTGGTAAACTGAAGTTTCTGGCTTATCTCTGAAGGTGACAGACAATGGTTCTCCGCTGCGAATAATGTGGTGAGGACCATATATGCTGAGTGATTTATTCCATACGCCCCCAGAAATTCAGATATATTATCCTGCATTCTTTTATTTGTGCGAATACAGAGCTGCATCAACAAATGTTCCCGAAAGGGATATGCGGGGTCTTTGTTTTTTTGGTGTCTGATTATTTTTTCTAATGTGTCTGTGTTATTCATTTCATTATTCTCCATATTACTGAAACACACTGTCTGTGTACAAGCGCGCATCAGTCATCCGGTAAACATCGACTTTCCACTACAATTTATTCCTGCCTGATTTCTGTATAACTGAGATATCCCGGCACAGCGTACAGATAAATTCCCTCAGATAAAAGAACATAAATGCTGGCTGCTGACAAGTCTGTGAAAAAGGATTATCCATACTGCTCAGTAATCGCGGATAATTCATCAGCTCCCACACGCCTGTAGAGCCATCCCTGACAGCCCTGGACATTCATGTCTCTGGCAATACGGAACAACGCTTCATTTTCAACACCTTCAAGTATTACGCCCCGGTTATGACAGGCAACAGTGTCTGCCACAGCATGGAGAAGCGGCATTGCACTCCTGTTTTTCAGGGCATAATGAAAAAACTCATGACTTATTTTTACCCGTTCAAACATCCCGGACAGTCCCCACATTAAGCCTGCATTTCCTGAGCCAAAATCATCCAGCCAGAGGGTGAAACGTTCTGACAAAAAACGTAACAGGGGGTCATCACCGGGTTTTAACGCCACTGCCGGAAAGTCCTCACTGACCTCAAGCCTGATATGTGTTCCCGGCCGCCCCGGGATGCCATGTTTTCTCAGATACAGGGCTACCACCCGGGAAATATTGACACTCAGCATTATTTTCTTCTGCAGACACCATTTATGAAGCGTTTCCGCAGTCTTCAACTGACTGATGAGTATTTTGTACTGAATATCCGGAGGCGCACTTCTGAAAAAAACAGATGCGCAGATTTTCCTCCCGTCTTTTGCTGAACGGATATCCGAGAGCATTTCAAAAGCAAATATTTTCCCGGTCTGATTCCATACAGGCTCAAAAACCGGTGAGAGGATATATTCTGTTCTGCCTGATTTCACCTCCAGTATACTGTTAACTGCCCCTGACATTACTCCTCCGGAAATATGAGCCCCTCCCGACCAGAAGGTCTGGCTGGATAAGCGCAGTTCTTCTGATTTGATTTTTAAACCCTCAGATTTACCATTATCTTTATGATTACTGACAACGCTCAGAACCAGATATACGGCTCATACTGGTTCTGTTTATCTTTGACAAAGACCATATGACAGACTCGTTCCGTCACAACACCGGAAACAATACTATTGTCAGCTATTTTTCTCCACAAACAGTGATACATTAAATGAAAAACTGGATATAAAGAGCAGTAATATCATTACCGCCACAACTGCATTCTAGTTGTAGCTAAAAGTCACATTTATCACTGACTGGACAGCACCGGGCGTCGGACTTGCCTGACCGGTCAGAGCATAAGAGGCCTTCAGCCCCAGACTCACAGGAGAGCTGCCTACCTGTCCCAGAGACCTCGGTTGTCCGGCCGGAACCGGCCCCGCGTTGTCCGACAACTGTACACCCACACCGCCGGCCCCTGATGTTGCCGTATTTGCGAATACAGTACCACCACTTCCTGTCGCAGGACCTGACAGGGTATAGCTGACCGACTGTGGCTGGTCGCAACGTACAGTAAGAGGAACAACAACCGGCCCTCCGGGATAATCCGGAAGATTAACTTTGACATCATGTGCAGAAACATGGCAGGTACCAGTCTCTATATATGACTCATTTTTTGCATAGAATCGCCAGGTGAAATTCCTCTCTCCGGCCTCCTGCCCCTTGGTGGAAAACTTATTAACATAAACTGTGGCCACTAATTCTCCGGCATGTATCAGTTTCCCGAAAACGCCTGGCTCAGGGTAAAGGTACATTCTTAGCGGGAAAGGTTCCCATATGTTATATTTCCAGTAATTTATTGTTGGCTTTGTGTCTTGCTGCAGCGGTAGCGTCTGACTATACCCAGAAGGTCTGTCTGTAAAGTCCAGCCTTCCGTATGTTTTAGCATCTAATGAAGGAGAAAAACCGGTTCCCTGTCTGACCCTGAGATAGTCATAGTTCTGACCAGAGCTGTCTTCATTCTTACATGACACCAGTTGATTTAAATCCAGAACTGTAATTGTTTTATCATACTGAACTGGAGAAATAGAGATTGTGAAGCTACTGTCTCCAGACTGAAAAATCTGCCCGGTCTGGTTATTTCTGCACAACAGTGCAAACGATGGCTGGGAATATGCCATTATAAATGTGAATAAAACACAGCCCCTGAGGACGGTGCTTTTCTTAAAGAGGGGATAATATTTACGCATAGGTATAGGTGACGGTTATAACAGAACTGATATCTCCAGGAGTAACCTGGCCTTTACTCACTGCACGGGCTTTAAGATTAAAGGTTGCATTATTATTTTGTACGGAAACCGTTTTTATTGTGTTGGGACCATATGTTACTGATGAAACATCAGCATCTCCTATCTCTATCTTTATATTGCCGGCGCTACCGTTATTGGCAAAATATCCACTACCATCTTGAGTGCCTGCAAATGATGCCTGTACACGACCTGTATTTTGACAGTTTGTTAGAGATAATGAAAACGTCTTCCACTGAGATGTACTTCCCGTCGCAGGAAAGTCTGTTGTATACAGATTTCCTAAAGGTACATTTATATCTTTTGGAGTCGTACATGTTCTTTGCAAAACATTACCCGTCACAGTAATCGTCGTATCCACTGCCTGTGCTGAAAATGCAATACAGTTAATAAGACCGGTGGCCAATATAATAGCTTTCAGTTTCATCTGTTTTCCTCTGTGTTATATTTACTGATAGTCAAGTACAAAATTAACCACCGCATCAACATTACCGGCCTTTACCGGAAGATAAGTGGCTTTCAGACGGGCATAAAACGCTATGGTCTGTGTTCCCGGCATTAACGCAATTGTTGTCGGCACATTAATTTTCAGCTCATGTTTATCCTTATCAAGAAGCTGAATCCCCACACCCCGTGCTCCATTTATGCTGTTAATCTGAATAAGCCCCGCCTCCTGATTATCTGGTGTGCCCGTAAATGTCAGCTTCACTGCACGGACAGCACTGCCGCAGGAGGTCAACCCGACATGAAATACCGACGCAGGTGTGGTATCACCAGCTGCGGTAAACTGTCGGCTGTCATAACTTCCCAGACTGACATCAAAGTTTCGGGAGTTAATGTCAACATCGCAGGTGTTATCCTGAACATTGCCTGTAATATTCACCACAGAACCCACTGCACAGACATGACAGGTAACGAACATACTGCCGGCCAGCATGCAGGAGAATGTCACTGTTTTAATAATATCCTTCACCATTTCCCTGCCTCTTTACCTGCAACTAACCGTGACATGACTTAATATCTGTCCGGCGCTTTCCTTCGGTAATTTATAATCTGCAGTACACTGGTCCGTGGTCTGACTCCCCCATTTCACACTAACCTGTCCTGACAGAGGCATTCCGCTCAGATAAACCTGACCATTCTCTCCGGCAATACTGCTCCCCCCGTTTCTGGCCGTAACAACAGAGCCAAAAGGAACTGCTTTCCCGTTTCTCATCAGCGTCATCAGCACTTTCACACCCACACGGGTTTTATAGTCAGCCCGCACAACGGCACCATGCGTGGGCACGACGCTGACCACGGTATTCTCTATATCAACATTATCTGCAAGGGTGTTGGTATCCAGTGCCACCCGGTTTTCACGATAGTCTGTTGCATAAGGCAGTACAGCATACCCCCTCCAGTCTGTAGACACCCCCGTCTGGTTTTCAATGCGCGTATCAGATGCACCTGGTGCACGGACAAGAATCAGCGTATCTCCCAGAGGCTGGCTCAGTGTCAGACCATTGGCATGTGCCAGAATACCGCCACTCAGCCCATAATACAGTTGCCGGTAACCCCCACTGTGACTGTATCCTGCACTGGCATTACCGTATCCCCCTCTGTAATTCAGAGAGGCATATCCTGTTTTACTGCTCCCCTCATACCCTCCCCGGGTATAACCACTCTGGATGCTGTATCCCAGATTATTGTCCTCCAGCAGTGTGCCATACAGCCCTGCTGTACTGGCAGCCTGTCCGTGAGCCTCCAGGGTCTGACTGTAACGGGCACTGGCGTTTCTCCATGCAGATGTGCTGTCCGAACGCATCCAGTGGCTGAACGGAATGCTGACATCAAATGACAGTATCCGGTCAGTTTCATGTTGCCATGCATTCCGGGACAGGCTGTAGTTCAGGGACCAGCTGATGTCATTCACAGATGAGTTAAAGCCAGCATTAAGCTGACGGTCCGTCCTGTCCGTTCCCCAGTAACTCTGGTGGCTGCCACTCAGATACAACGTTGACGATTCCCCCGTCTGCTGGCTGATACTCACCTGCACCCTTCCCCGCTTGTTGTAAGCCAGATTGTAGTAATCCGTATACTTCGGCTGTATCTGTATCACTCCGTCCTGGGTAAGAACACTGTAACCACTCATTTTCTTCCAGGCGGTATCAGCAAAGCTGAAATAGCCCCGTGTGGAGTAGCGGTATCCGATTAACTGGATATTTGTCCCTGTTTCCGTCAGTGACTTGTTATACAGAAAACGATATGACTGACCGTCATGCCGGCTTTCATCCGGTAACCGGGCATTCGCACGGGTGGCATCCAGTGAAACAGCACCCAGCCAGCCCATGTTTTTACCCACCCCCAGATTGAAGGCACGGTAGCGTTCAGCTATCCAGGCTCCTCCATACACCGTCCAGCCTGCAGGCAAACCATACTTCAGCGTTCCTTCAGCAAAACGGGGATTATCCTGCTGATGTCCGCCACTGCGAAACTCTCCGGCACTGAGAGCATATTTCAGATGCCCTTCACGTTGCAGTACAGGCACCGAAGACCATGGCACATTAAATCGCTGTACACTGCCATCAGCTTCCTGCAGGGTTACCTGTAAGTCACCTCCACTCCCGGCCGGATAAATATCGTTTATCTCGAACGGGCCTGGAGGTAGCGTACTCTGGTAAATTTCATACCCGTTCTGGCGGATACTAATCCGGGATGTTCCCCGGGAAATACCGTGAATTGTCGGTGCATACCCTCTCTGGCTGTCCGGAACCATATTGTCATCAGAGGCCAGTTGAATACCCCTGAAATTTACACCGTCAAAAATATCCCCCCGGGTATAACTGTCCCCCATCGTCAGACGGGAGCGCAGGGGAACTATATCCCGCTCCAGCCAGGTGTTAATGTGCTGCCAGTTATTCTGGCTGTACCCCTTTCCGGCACTGTAACTCCAGCTGGTGTTGTCCCGAAGACGCCAGCTCCCGATATTCAGTCCTGTTTTCAGATTCAGATAGGCATAATCGCTGGTGCCACCATAGCTGTCGCGCACCCGATTACCACTGAAGTCATAATTCAGCAATGCCGCTGTAATTCCGTTATCCCAGTATTCCGGCGCAATATAACCACGGGCCTGATTACTCATATATATCTGAGGAACGGTCAGGTACAATCGCTGCTGCCCGACATCAAACCGGAATGTGGCACCCTGAATCATGGAATTCAGTGATGTGCAGGTGTCAGCCGGCAGTCTCTCCATACCCGGCACGGCATAACGGTTTACCCCCATCGCACTCATATGCTCCGGACTCAGGCAGGGGGCAAGTTGCTTCCCGTCCTGACTCATCTGAAACTGCACGTCACGGGTTGAGATATACGTATCATTCAGATAAATATCCACCCGGTACACACCGGGCGGAAGCTCCTGCCCCTGTGTAAATGCAGACAGGTCCGCAACCGCATCCGGGTCATCAGACAGAAAACGCGGATTAAAATAGAGCTCAGCCCGGGCCGGAGAAACAATTATCCCGATAAAAAATGCCAGCGGCAGTATATTAAATTTCATTCTGTTATTACCCCCGCCAGCAGAGCCGGTCAGTGATTTATCAGACAGGAGTTGTCCGCCATCTCCGGAAAACATGTCAGCCCCCACACTGAGCGAAAAAATAAAATCAGCAGCCAAACACAACCAGTACCAGAAATAACTGAGTTACTTCACCACACCCCTCACCTGTTCAGTCAGAGCACCATAATCGTTAATTGTTTTATAAGTAATATCTCCTCCGGTGTATCCTCCAGGGATATTCACAGTGACCTTTCCCTGTGGGGGTACCATGGTGTTTTCAAGACTTTTATTTCCGGCCTTTAAGTCAGTCACTGTCAGATAATACGGCGTCGGATTAAGCAGAGTCAGCCCTCCGTTTTCACGGGTGAACTCTAATTTACCCGGTGCCTGTTCTGGCGGAATAACCAGTCCCTGCGGACGGTAGAGCAGTTTAATTCTGCTGACAATTGCAAACTGCAGATAATTCTCGCCGGTTTTCGCCTTATCCATGGCCGGGATGGCCTTGACATTCACCCAGAACAAACTTTCCCTGTCTTCCGGCATCTGTCCGTTTGTGGCATCAATAATTCTCAGGGTATTCTCTTTCTTTCCCTGCATGGAAAATAACGGAGGAGTAATTACAAACCTGGCATCCTTTTTTCCTTCAGCATTTTCAATCCATGACTGAATAAGGTAACTACTTTTATCATCATTATTTGTTACCGCCAGTTGTACCTGTTTTTGCCCTTCAGGGTAAATCACACGGGTGGCCCCCAGAGCAACCCCGGCATAGCTCTGCGGAATATAAAAAAAGACTAAAAATGATGCCAGAACGGCCCATATACGCATGTGCTTCATCATGTTATTAACAGCCTTAATTAAATGGCGTTATATCTGCCAGTTACAGATAGGTCAGAGAAAACCATACCTGTCCATTTGCCTTTCCCCCGGTGACGGGATAATGTGTGGCCTTATACCTCGCCTGCATATGCAGTTTCATATCTCCGCGGGTAAGATGCACCCAGTTCTCCGGAGGCTGATTAAGTTTTACCAGCTCTCCGCTTTCATTAAATAAAGCGATAGCGATTCCGTCTGAGGCATCATTCTCCTCTTCCACCGACAGCAACTCCGGTTCGTGAATATCTGATACGCCATAAAAGGAAATCCCCACCCGCTGACTGACGACAGTGCTGCAGTCCTGAAGGTGAATATCAAAGCCCACAGGGTCCCCATACTCACCGGCGGCGTGAAATCGATTGCTGCTGAGTTGCCCCATATCCACAGTCATCTGCCTCTCTGACAGGGCAAGACTGCATGCTTCAGCAATTATTTTTCCCTGGAAGCGCATGTTTCCTCCCGGAAGCATGACATGCCAGTGGTTTCCGGCCAGTGCAGCGGGAGACAGCAAAAATAACATTACTGCCATTTTCGATATTTTCATTAATCTCACCCCCGCATGGATAAAAACAGCCCTCCCTGGCCGGGTATATATCCGTTACACTGTTCTGATATTACTGGTACTGAACTTTAAAGGTGGCGTCGGCGTTGGCTGTACCAGCAGTGGCTTGTCCATCAACAGCAATATAGCGAGCCTGGAACGGAATTTTGTTAGTGCCGTCGGTCAGTTTATAATCAGTACTTGCAGTGGTTCCGTCAAAAACAACAGGCTTCCCTGTGTAATCAGTTACTTGCACACCAACATTCGTTGCTGTACCAGCCCCTCCCTGAACTGCTAAAATATTGTTATGCCCAGACATTTGGCTACCAGAGAAAATTATTGCTGCATTGGATAAAGCAGCCGTACTACAATCGCTTAATTCAATATCAAATCCAACCGGTGCACTTTTGTCGGCATCATTGGCTAGTTTAGCTGTACGCACTTGGCCCAAACTAACAATTTGATCAAATGAATTGAGGCTTACGGCACATGCAGCATCAACAATTTCCCCCTTAAAATGAACAGTACCACCATTAACCGTGGTAGCAGCAGACGCACTTGTCGCAACACCCAGGGTCAGGGCTGAAAATACAGCCATGGAGATGAATTTTAACTTCATATTTAATTCCTGTTTTTAATCGAACTACGTACACCGCATCTGTCATCACAACAGATACAATCAATATCCCGAACTACGGGAATCTTTTTTTCAGGAGAACTTCATAAATGCAATGTGAGAAATACACTCAGGCAGCATTTATGACATTATCTCCCGATAATATTTTCCGGATAACCGACAGGAATCTTCTCTATAGATAAGATTCCCTGGATGATAAGCTATGGGTTAGTGTTCCTGTCTCCACACCGAATGCTTTAGCAAAAGCAGAGAAGCTGAAAGCATACCTCGTTGATAACACCCGTACTCTCATTTGACTACAGGCTTATATTTCTCGCGTATTATGTATTGCCCCGGCGTTTTTTATTGTCCGTATTTTACAGGGAAGCAGCTTCAGCTATAGCTGATACACTATCAGTATAATAAGGAGCAAGTCTGGCAACGAGGACATTCAACCTGGTAAGGCGCCCAAGCGTTGTACTGAAATATCCATTATTCATCTGGTATTTCTCGCAGACATCTTTACGGGAATGACCACTGACCAGATAATCCTTCATAGCGAGAATAACTCTGTCACTGTGAATAGAGGAAATACCTATCAGTAAAAAAAATTGTTCTTCAGACATGGAGCCGGATGACAGCGCGCTCTCACGTAATTTTAGTAAAAAAGCATCCCCTCCCCGGGTAATAACTTCATGCTGTGCCATTCGATACTCCCCACCCCGCCACCTACAGGGCTGCCTTAATATTCACCCCCCATACAGGAGGGCCTGGCTCCTTAAGATATATTTAGTTTTTTATGTTGTAAATATGTATTTTGACGATCTTTTGATCTGTAAAGCTGTTTATTTTTAGGGTTATATCTTGCAGTGGATTGGTGCCTTAGTGATTAATGCTGTATAAGAATGAATATTCAGTATAAAAGATCGTTAAAATCGTTTTTTGCAACGTTCCTTACCATTGAAAAAACTATAAAAATAATGTGATAGAAATCCAATCGTGAATATGTTTCGCATATTAAGTAAATACACCAAATACAATATAAAAACATGATAGTCACATTTGAATTGCCAAAAACAAGTCAGCCACTTATTATCCTTTTGCTTATATAGAGAGGATGATGATATGCAGAATGAAATAATGGGTTTTCTGAGCAGACATAATGGAGGGAAAACCGCAGAAATTGCGGAGGCGCTGGCGGTAACGGATTATCAGGCACGCTATTACCTGTTATTACTGGAAAAAGAAGGTATGGTTCAGCGCTCTCCATTAAGGCGAGGCATGGCAACATACTGGTTTCTGAAAGGAGAGATGCAGGCGGGACAGAGCTGTTCTTCCACAACTTAATAACTCAATCTGTGGGCATACTGTAGTGGCACAGTAAGTTTGGCCACCTGATTAAAGGTGATATTCTCACCTCAACACAAAACAGGTGACTTAATGAACAAGAAAACCAAACGTACTTTCACCCCCGAGTTCAGACTGGAATGTGCGCAACTGATTGTTGATAAGGGCTACTCATATCGACAAGCCAGTGAATTGATGAATGTCGGCTCTACCACTCTTGAGAGCTGGGTACGTCAGCTCAGACGAGAGCGCCAGGGGATTGCCCCCTCTGCCACACCGATTACTCCAGACCAGCAACGTATCCGCGAGCTGGAAAAGCAGGTTCGCCGCCTGGAGGAACAAAATACGATATTAAAAAAGGCTACTGCACTCTTGATGTCCGACTCGCTGAACGGTTCACGATAGTTGCCAGACTCAGTGGCAGCCACACCGTTGTCAGTCTGTGTTCTGCTCTGGGAATACACCGCAGCAGTTACCGGTACTGGCAAAAAAGACGCGATACGGTGAATCCGGTGCATGTCAGGTTGTGCAGTGAAATACGCCGGGTGTGGAACCAAAGCCGGGGCTCTGCGGGGGCGCGCACGCTGGCTGACATGCTGACCCAAAACGGCGTCCCGATGAGCCGTTACCGTGCCGGGCGGCTGATGAAACATCTGAATCTGAGCAGTTGTCAGCCCGGAAAACATCAGTACAAAAATGCCCGTCAGGAGCATACCTGCTTGCCGAATCTGCTCGGGCGCCAGTTCGCTGTCCCCGAGCCAGACCAGGTATGGTGTGGAGATATTACCTATATCTGGGCCGGAAATTGCTGGTGCTATCTGGCGGTCGTCATGGATCTTTTTGCCCGCAGGGTTATCGGCTGGAGTCTGTCCGCACATGCCAATACTGCACTGATAAGCGATGCCCTGCGGATGGCCTATGAGACGCGTGGTCAACCACATGATGTTATGTTCCATAGCGACAGTAATAATGCCGGTATCAGTTTTTATCATCACTCTGTTTGCTGTTTAACCAGACTGGTGTGATTACTGATGCAGTGAAGACCTTCCCGCATCCTGACTCACACAGCGATCGACCCTTTGTGTCCTGCCCTGGACCTGTCGGTTGCCGGAAGCGCCTTCATGCGAGGCGTCTCCTCACCGATGCGCGTGACTCAAGAAGGGCCTGACGGTTTGTCTCGTTACTGTCCTGTCCGGGTTATCTGTCTGGAGATTCAACTCTGTTTCCTCACAGGAGCTCTGTTATGGCAGGTAAAGTTACGGAAACCGCTGTTGTGGGTGGCGTGGATACACATAAAGATCTGCACGTTGCCGCTGTCGTAGATCAGAACAATAAAGTTCTGGGGACCCAGTTTTTCTCCACAACACGGCAAGGTTACCGGCAGATGCTGGCATGGATGACTTCGTTTGGGGCATTAAAGCGAATTGGTGTTGAGTGTACTGGCACCTATGGATCAGGTCTGCTTCGCTATTTACAGAATGCCGGGTTAGACGTTCTTGAGGTGACTGCGCCAGATCGGATGGAGCGACGCAAACGGGGTAAAAGTGACACGATTGATGCTGAATGTGCCGCTCACGCCGCATTCTCCCGAATAAGAACCGTCACACCCAAAACGCGCAATGGCATGATTGAGTCTCTGCGGGTATTAAAAACTTGCCGAAAAACAGCAATATCAGCCCGCAGAGTCGCTCTCCAGATTATCCATTCCAATATTATCTCTGCCCCGGATGAATTACGTGAACAGCTCAGAAATATGACGCGCATGCAGCTCATCAGGACTCTGGGATCCTGGCGGCCTGATGCCAGTGAATACCGCAATGTTACCAACGTTTATCGTATTTCATTAAAGTCCCTTGCCCGACGCTATCTCGAGTTACATGACGAAATCGCTGATTTGGATGTCATGATTGCGGCAATTGTCGATGAGCTGGCGCCTGAACTGATTAAACGTAATGCTATTGGATACGAAAGCGCTTCGCAGTTGCTGATCACGGCAGGAGACAATCCCCCAACGATTAAGATCAGAATCAGGTTTTGCGGCACTGTGTGGTGTCAGCCCTGTTCCCGTATCTTCAGGAAAAACGAATCGTTATCGACTTAACCGGGGTGGAGATCGTGCTGCAAATAGTGCACTTCACATCATTGCCATCGGACGTTTGCGAACTGACGATAAAACGAAGGAATATGTCGCCAGACGAGTAGCGGAAGGGCATACAAAAATGGAAGCAATACGCTGCCTGAAGCGCTATATCTCACGCGAAGTTTATACATTACTGCGTAATCAAAACAGGCAGATCAACAGCATCCCGATAACGGCTTGACTCTTAGAAGGGCGTCCAGGGAAGCCAGTATACAGGCCTGAAATATCAACAAATTCTCTGGCGTTACAGAATAAAGCAAAGTGTCAGTCGGCGGGGAAACTGCTGGGATAATAGCCCAATGGAACGCTTCTTCCGCAGTCTGAAAACAGAATGGGTGCCAACGAATGGTTACGCAGGCAAGGACGAGGCCCGGCAGCAAATTAATGATTACATATTGAACTACTACAACAGTGTCAGACCTCACCATTATAACGGTGGGTTGACACCGGAAGAGTCCGGGAACAGGTACCATTTTTACTGTAAAACCGTGGCCAGTATTACTTGACCACTACATACTTCACTGAAAAAGATAAAAGTTACATCAGAGTGCAGATTCAATTTTGCAGCATTCGTCACAAAATAAAAATCCAGCATTTTATGTCAGAATACCTCACATGATAATAAAACCTGTCCGGTTTTACCGCATGGCCAGACATTATAAAAACGCAAATCCTATAAACTCCATTCAGCCTCCTTGCTATCCGGTAACGGAGGCTGTTTTTTCGTTACGCCTTTCCCCGGCAGCATCAGTAGTAGTAATTTGTAGATTCTACAAACTGAGCCTGTCTGTCCGGGGAGAACATACGTAACCCGGCGCAAGGCTCCTGTCAATTACCTCCGGCCTCTGCTCCCTTGGTTGCCAGACAGAGTCTCTGACGACCATGCTTTCAGTGTCAGCGCCAGTAGTGATATAAGACGGTAAATGGGGATGCGGACGATTTCCTGTATCACGTCTGTTGGCGCTTAGCCTCAGAATATCCACCACCAGACGCTGACTGTCTGACCAAAACAGGCCGTTCAGTGCGATCACCTGCAATCCCGTTTCCAGCGCATACTTCAGTCGTTCACGGGGCGCTTTCACTTCCCGGGCAATTTGCTGCCATGGCGATGATGTATTTTCACTCCCAACCATCCGGCGAATACGATGAGACAGATGATACCGGAATATATCCGGCACACCAGAAAGACTGGCTTTCAGGCTGTACACGCAGCCAAACCGTTTATCGTTGAACACCACATTTTTCTGGCTGATATCCCATGCTTCCCGAAGTGTAACAATCAGCTGTGGCGTCCGGGTTAAAAGCAGACGAAAAGGCAGTTCAAAACTGGTGACGTAATCCACATTCAG
>ULWN01003045.1_pt1 | contig 16558 bp, 15 predicted proteins | sample 1960371 | NCBI WGS metagenome assembly ULWN01 (sample SAMEA4835813, study PRJEB28245) | human gut metagenome | biome: gut microbiome; material: fecal sample | place: Denmark | collected 2008 | reverse complement strand
GCCAGCCACATGGTCACCGTAGTACACGGCGTTCATATCCGGCGCGATCAGCGGCGCCACGGGGCAACCCTCCGGGTAGGCCGCGGCATCGTCACACACGCGGCCGTGATACGCCATGCCGTCCAGGCGGCAGCTATTGTCGTGGCCGGTATCGTAGCCGCAGAACATCTCGATCAGCCCCAGCCCGCGCGTCATGCGGTGCGCCGCCTGCCACTGCAGCCAGCGTCAGGCCGCTGTACCAATCGGCCAGCTTTTCTTCATCCGGGCACAGCCGCAGGGCATCCAGGCACAGGCCGCCGATGGAAACACACTCCTGGATCTGCCCGTAGCCGATGCGGTTATCCAGCACCGCAATGGGCAGCTGCCCATCCGCCTTCTGGTGGCGGAAGAACAGATCCAGCTGGCGCACAGCCAGCGCGCCGTCGCCGCTCAGCTCCGCCTAGACCACGCCGTCCAGCAGATGCTCCATCCAAACCCCGTTATATCGGTCACAAATGACAAACACCGACCCGCCGGAATCGGCGATCGGCCGCAGATTATGGCCACGGATATGCGAGAGGATCTCTCCGGTGCGTATTGCGCAGTTCATAGCAAAAGCTTCTTTCCGCTGGTTTCTGCTGCCCATTATAGCATGGGCACAGGGTGCCGTCAAGCCGGGGTCACTGCCGGATAGCATCCACCGGCCGCTGCCGGGCAATGCGCCGGATGGGCATATAGCTGGACAGCAGCGCCACGCCGAAGCTTAATGCCGTCAGCAACGCCGCCTGCCGCACGCCCGGCTGCAGCAGCGAGAACAGCAGCCCGTACTGGGCAGCCAATATCCGGTTGCCCAGCAGCGCCGCCGCAAACACCAGCAGGCAGGAAAGCACAGCATTCACAGCCGCCACAAAGAGGCTTTCGTACAGGAAAATACGGAACACATCCCTCTGCCCGGCGCCCAGCGCCCGCATAATACCGATCTGCCGCCGCCGCGCAGCAATGCTGACAGCAATAAACTGGAGCATCAGCAGGGCGGCGAACAGCGTCAGCGCCAGCCCCACATACCGCAGCATTTGGGTCGCCGTGTGCAATGTATCGTCCATCATATCCATCTGGCAGGTTACGGCATTGGTCGCCGCATAGCGGACGCCGGCATCGGATGCCGAACAGGCAGAAAGGAATTGGCGCAGGGCGGCCCTGTCCTGCGGCAGCGAGACCATGGCAAAGGCATACAGGCCGCCCCGTCCCTCAGAAAGCCGCTCAAAGGTGGCATCGGAGACGACCAGCAAATTTTCTACATCATAAATCTGTGTACCGTAGTAGATCCACAGATCCAGATTGCCGCGCATCTGATAGCCGATGGAGGACCAGGCATTGCGCCCGTCATCAAAGGTAGCTGTAAGCCGGAAATCGGCATAAGCCTTTCCGGAATTCAGGGCGGCGACCGTCTGCGTATCCTTGCCAACCGGATTGCGCAGCTCCGCCGGGGCCAGGAATTCCCGCTCATGCAGGGTCTCCGGCAGCCCCGGCTGCGGCATACCGCTTGCATCCACCTGTCCGCGGCAGTACACGCCCTTGGCGGCCTCCCCCAGGTCACGCAGCCGGGCAATTGTGGCGGTAGTCATGGTAATATAGTCATTTTCTACCCGGATCTTTCCATCGTGCACCGTCACCGTGGCCGGATAGCGCGTAGCGATCTGCTGAATTCTTCCGCTGCCGACAAATGCCAGCGTGGAAAGGCCGTACTGCCGCTCGGCCTCCAGCTGGTTTGCCTGCATCCACTCCCTGAGGTCGGCGGCGCTGCCGGCAGTCAGATCCAGCATCTTCGTATCCTCGTACCGGGCATTGTCAAAATGGGTCTCCACAATACCGGTAACGGTGTAATTGCGGTCGCCGATAAAGACCGTCCTACCAATCAGATCCTCCGCCCCGGCAATGCTGTATTCCGGCACATTGTCCAGGCCGTTGGCGGCCGGATCCATTTCGAACTGGGAGATCGGCAGGCTCTCGTAATAGGTCTGCACCCACTCGTCAAAGGTATAGCGGGTCTCGCTGCCGTCCTCATGCTTCACAACATATCGGGGGCCGGTGTATTCCCGGTAGCCGGCACTTTCAAAGGACTCCAGCACATAGCGGCTCAGGGCGATCTCGTCCCGGCTGCCGTCCGGCATTTTTCCGGCCAGCAGCTCCAGCCCGAAGGCCGGCAGCTCCGCCTCGCTCAGCTCCATAAACCCGGATAACGCCGCCACATAGCGGCTGAAATTCCGGTTGGTCACCTCTGTAACACCGTAGTTGTTTTCAATGCTCATCGCCACGGGCAGCGTATACACGCCCTTCACGGTGCGTCCGCTCTTTTCCGCCAGCGCGGCAATCTCGTCCTCGTCCATGCGGAAGCCATCGTGATACCAGGCAGCACCATCGCCATAGTCCATCTGCTGCTCCTTGCGCAGGGCCGTGGCCGCGCTGTTTTCCTCGTACAGGGAGCGGAACAGAGCCTCCTCATAGCGATAGCCGGCAAAGGTATCGGCCAACCCCACCAGCAGGAAAGCCACCACCGACAGCCCCACCACAGCGGCAAAGCGCAGCTTCTTCGCCCGGAGGGTGCTCCACGCCATCCGGCGGGCAATCCGCGCCGGCAGATGGGTCGGCCGGACGGCCAAAGGGGCGGCACAGACCGCGCCGGCTGGCTGCGGCGCCGTATCCGACAGCACCCGCCCATCAGCCAGCTCCACGATCCGGTCGGCGTACTGCGCGGCATATTCCCGGTCATGGGTCACAACAACCACCAGATGATCCCGCGAAAGTGCCTTGAGAATATCCCACACCTGCCGGGAATTGTCTGTATCCAGCGCGCCGGTCGGCTCATCCGCCAGCAGCAGCTTTGGCTTTTTGATCAGGGCGCGGGCAATGGCGACCCGCTGCTTCTGCCCGCCGGAAAGCTCACCGGGGCGGCGGCTCTGGTATCCTGCCATATGGACGGCGGCCAGCGCCTCCTCAATGGCTGCGGCAGAGACCTCCGTCTGCTGCAGCTGCAGGGCCAGGGCCAGGTTTTCGGCCACGGTCAGTTCATCCAGCAGGTTGTATTCCTGGAACACAAAGCCGGTGTATGTATTGCGGTACGCATCCAGCTGCCGGGCGGAAAGCCCCTGCAGCGAGATCCCGTCCACCTGTATATCGCCGCTCTGGAAGCTATCCAGCCCGCCGAGCAAATTCAGCAGGGTCGTTTTTCCGCTGCCGGAACGACCGAGAAAGAACACCATGCCCGTATCCGGCAGGGTCAGTGAGACCTCGTCAAGAGCGGTTACCGGCGCAGCACCCGGGTAGATTTTGGTCAGCTGTTTAACTTCGATCATGTGCTTTCCTCCCTGTCCATGATGGGTTTTCCCAGGTGCATCTGCTGCCGCCATTGGGGCGGGGCGCCATCGTCCCCCCAGTATTCATCCAGGGCGACGATACGCCCCTGGGTGATCTGAAAAAACGAGGTAACATGAAAAGACAGCGCCAGTGCCGGCGAGAACACATGGGTCACGGTCACGCAGCCGCCGGGAATGCTCTCCACGCGCTGCACAGCGCCATCCCAATCACCGGGGTAGGCGCAGTTGGCCGCAATAAATTCCTCCGCCGTAAACTGTTCATTCGTATTGTGCCAACGCACCACGGCCTCCGGTGCCAGAAAGGCCCGCATAGCGGCAGCGTCCTGCGCCAGCACAGCCTGCCAATAGGCCGTCAGCCGGCAAGGGGATATTTTCATCACAGCCGTCACCCCGGTTCTTATAAAATACACGGACAGTATATCATATACGGCTATCTGCGCGCAAGAAAAACGCGGATAATTTTGCCGTAAATGATAAAATCGGCAAGCGCCGGATGGTGCTTGCCGATTTCTGGGGTGGGAGATGGGATTCGAACCCACGATCTTCAGTGCCACAAACTGACGCGTTAGGCCAACTACGCTACACCCACCATATTGGCGCGCCTGAAGGGACTCGAACCCCTGGCCCTCTGCTTAGAAGGCAGATGCTCTATCCGGCTGAGCTACAGGCGCCTGTTTCTGTACCCCTTCAGGGCGATATCTTGGAGCGGGTGATGGGAATCGAACCCACACAACCAGCTTGGAAGGCTGGGGTTCTACCACTGAACTACACCCGCATGATAACGCCGCAATCTCTGCGGCGGTGATTATAATACCACAGCCCCACCCGGATGTCAAGCCCATTTTTCGATTTTTTGCCGCCGGTGGGCAGTTTTGGGCTTTTTTCATTTTTATGAGGAATAGTGATTGAAAAATCCGGGCAGATATGCTATACTTTTTTGTGCTTGTGCCAATATTCCCGGTTTCCGCCCGCTGAAAACACACAACCGACACATTGGGGGCGGTGCTTTCACACTCTGTTTACACATTTGGGCGCGCTTTCCGGTAAAATATTGGCGTATACACAGGTTTGCAGCAAAAAACTTCTTGGAGGGAACAGCTTAATGATCGAAGTGAAAAACCTGACCAAGCGATACGCCAGCCACTGCGCAGTGGACAATATCAGCTTCCGTGTCGGCGAGGGCGAGATCCTCGGATTTCTCGGGCCGAACGGCGCGGGCAAATCCACTACCATGAACATACTCACCGGCTATCTGTCCGCCACCGAGGGAACGGTCACCATCAACGGACATGATATTCTGGAGGAGCCGAACGAGGCCAAGGCCAACATCGGCTACCTGCCGGAGATCCCGCCGCTGTATCTGGACATGACCGTGCGGGAGTACCTGGATTTCATGTTTGACCTGAAAAAGTGCGCCCTGCCGCGCGCAAAGCACATTGCGGAAATCTGCAAGGTAATGAAAATTGAGGATGTGTACGGCCGCCTCATCAAGAACCTGTCCAAGGGCTACCGCCAGCGTGTGGGCATGGCGCAGGCACTCATCGGCACCCCGCCGGTGCTCATCCTGGACGAGCCGACCGTCGGCCTTGACCCGAACCAGATCATCGAAATTCGTTCGCTCATCAAGGCGCTGGGCAAACACCACACCGTGATCCTTTCCTCCCACATTCTGCCGGAGATCGAGGCGGTGTGCGATCGCGTGGTTATCATCAACCAGGGCAAGATCGTGGCTGACGATACGGCCGAAAACCTCTCGGCCAAATTCTCGGAGGATCGGCGGCTGATGGTCAGCGTAGCCGGCCCCGCCCGTGAGGTTGCCGAGCTGATTGCCGGCATCCGCGGCGTAGACAGCGTTAAGAGCCTTGGCAGCAAGGCGCCCGGCGTGGAGGATTTCGCCATCGAAACCAAGCCGGATGCCGATATCCGCCGGGATCTGTTCACGCGGCTGGCCCAGCGTGAGTGGCCGCTGCTGATGTCCAAGCCCATGGCCATGTCGCTGGAGGACATCTTTATCAACCTGACAATTCACCAGGATGGAGGGATCAACTGATGGGCGCTGTTTTCAGACGCGAATTCCGCACCTTCTTCACCAACCCGATCGGTTACGCCGTACTGGCGGTGCTGCTGTGCGTATCCGGCTATTTCTTCTACGGCTATAATCTGGTCAGCGGGTTTGCCAGCCTTTCCGGCGTATACGGCGGGCTGTTCACCGTTTCCCTGCTGGTTATCCCCTTTATGACCATGCGGCTGTTCAGCGAGGAAAAGCGGCAGAAGACCGACCAGGCGCTGCTGACCGCCCCCACCGGGCTGACCGGCATTGTGCTGGGCAAATTCTTTGCCGCCATGCTGCTGTACACCATCGGCATTTCCATCACACTGGTGTATGCCGTTATCATCGCCTTTCAGGTCACCCCGGATTGGGCGGTCATCATCGGCAACTATCTTGGCCTGCTGCTGGTCGGTGGGCTGATCATTGCCGTTGGGTTGCTGATCTCCTGCCTGACCGAGAGCCAGGTCATCGCCGCGCTCGGCACCCTGGCCGTTTCCCTGCTGCTGCTGAGCGTGGATGTTTTCTCCAACATCTTCTATTCCATCAGCTGGCTTTCCGCAGTAACCAATTTCCTTTCCATCAGCACCCGGTACCAGGATTTTACTTCCGGTCTGATCAATTACGACAATGTGCTGTTCTTCCTGTCCCTGCAGGCGCTGTTCATTTTCCTGACCGTGCGCGTGCTGGACAGCAAGAGATGGAACTGAGAAAGGAGGCATGAACCAATGAACAACCGTCCGAATGAGACCCCGGAAACAAATGAAACGCCGGAGACGACCGAAGCCGTTTCCACTGAAGCCACCGAGGCTGCAAAGACCACTGAAACTGCCGAGGCCACCAAAACCTCCGAAAAAGCGGCTGACAAGAAGTCCAAAAAGGCCAAGCGGACGCGCAACCTGCGCCGGCTGCGTTATGGCTCTACCTCCACCGCGATCACCGTGGTGGTGATCGCCGCCGTCGTGCTGCTGAATATCATCGTGGGCATCGTAGCCGAGCGCTTCCCGGTCACCTTGGATCTGTCTGCAAACAAGGTCTATTCCATGAGCGATGAGAGCATCGCCGTGGCCGAAAGTGTCAAGGACGACCTGCAGATCGTGATATTCATGAGCGAGGAGACCTTCTCGAATTCCACCACCGGCAGCAGCAGCGGCGTGCCGGAATTTGATACCACGATGAAGGAATTCTACAATATCCTCAAGCAGTATCGCAGCCATTCCGACAACCGGGTTTCTTACAGCTTTATCGACCCGGATCAGGAACCGACAAAGTTTGCTGCCTATTCGATCTATGAGGTGCAGGCCGGCGACATTCTGTTTATCTACGGCAACCGCAGCCGCACATGCAGCGTCAGCGATCTGTACACCTATGACAGCTCCAATTATTACAGCACCGGCAGCTACACCTTCAAATCCAATGTGGAAAAGGTGCTGGCCTCCAATATCCATACCGTGACCGCCGCCAGCGATGAACATGTTATCCAGGTGCTGGTCGGGCACGAGGAAGACAGCAATGTGATCGACGGCCTCAAGAGCCTGTACGAGCTGAACGGCTACACCTTTGAGGAGAACACCATCACCGCCTCGCAGGACTTCAATGCCAAGGCTGAGGTGATGCTGATCGCCGCCCCGGCAAAGGACTACACCGCTGACGAGATCAAGCGCATCCAGCAGTGGCTGTACAACGACGGCAACTACGGCCGCCATCTGATGGTGTTCGTCAGCGCCACAGCCTCCTGCCCCAACCTGTATGAATATCTGCAGGTGGAATACAAGCTGAATGTGACCAACGAGATCCTGCTGGAGACAGACTACGCCCGCATTCAGAACTACAATCAGCTCTATGCCATGTGCGATGTCCCCTCCACGGATTTCACCCCGAAATCCGAGAGCACGGCCAAGGTCTTTACCCCGCAGGCGCGGCGCATCACCACCAGCCTGTCCGAGAAGAGCGAGGATAATTCCATCGGCTCCTACGGCCTCCAGCTGACCAACTATCCGGAGACGGCCAATGTGATCACCCTGGAGGATCTGAACAGCGAGGCGGACAACCTGAACGACAAGGTCTACTCCCCCGACAGCAGCCTGTATCCCCTCTCCAGCATGATCGCCTATGTGCAGGACTCCTACAACAACGAGACGCAAACCTCCACCCGTGCCACGGTCGTTGTGTCCGGCTGCCCCTTCATGGCGTATGACAACATGATCAGCAACGGCAACTACAAGAACGAGGAGCTGCTGCTGGATACCATCAATTCTATGACCGGTATGGAGGATACCCTCTCCATTTCCACCAAGAGCATATCGGAGGACTCGGTAAACTTCAATAACAAGATGGCTCTGTGGCTCGGCCTGGGCATATTCGTTATCGGCCTGCCGATCGTCCTGCTGATCGTTTGCCTGGTCGTCTTCCTGAGGAGGAAAAATCTATGAGCCCGGATGAGAATACGCAGCACACCGAACCGCAGGATGAGCGTTTCAGTGCCTTTGATCTTCCCACCCGGCCGGACGAAGCCGCCGGCGCCCCCAAAAAAGTGCACCTGAGCAAGCGGGTCCGCAGCTTGCTGATCGCGGTAGCCGCAATGGTGCTGCTGGCGCTGGCACTGGTGCTGATCACCCTGCTGCCCCACGGCAGCGCCCCGGTCAGCAGCGGCGAGCCGACCTCCGAGCCAACGCAGACCTACCCGCTGTACGATAAAACCGCGGCCGACGCCCAGCACCCGGTGACCTCTGTTGAGGTGAAGAACAGCAACGGCAGCTATACCATCGAGTACAGCGATAAGACCGCCGGCTATATTCTCCGCGGCTATGACGATATCCCGCTGAGCAAAAATGCCACCTCGCTGGTGGAGGCCTGCACCGTGCTAAACGGCAAAACACGCATCAGCACGGTGGAATCCCTCAAGGATTTCGGGCTGGAGGAGGCCGCCTCGACAGCCACCATCCACTATGCGGACGGCACGACCGGCACCCTGCTGCTCGGCAATGAAGCGCCCTCCGGCGATGGCTACTATGCCTGCCTGGCGGACAGCAGCGAGGTGTATATCATCGACACCGACACTGCCTCGTATTTCATAGCGGCGGATTGGTGGTATGTTTCCACCACCCTGATGACGGCACCCACCGTGCGGGACGACGACACCAACGGCGTTTCTCTGCTCCGCAGCCTCTCCCTCACCGGCAAGCGCCACACCCAGCCGCTCTCGCTGCGCCGCGTGACCGATGATGACGAACAGGAGTACAGCTACTTCAAGTATGTTACCACACAGCCCTATTTCCGCGGTGTGACCGACAGTGTCGGCGATACGATGTACGGCTTCACCTCGCTGTATGCCGAGCGTGCGGCCATCCTGCACCCAACAGCGGAGCAGCGGCAGAAATACGGCTTCAACGACCCCTATACCGTTGCCAAGGTGACCCTGGCGGTGGAGAGCACCTCCGAAAACAAGAACAGCAGCACCGGCGAGACGGAAAGCACTCCGATTGTGTATAACAACACCACCTATACCATCACCGTCGGCTGCATCGATACCGACGGCAACTATGTGGTGATGGTGGACGGGATCGATGTGATCTACATTGTCACGCAAAGCTCGCTGAAGGAACTGGTGGAGCGGCAAAACGACAACACCACTAGCAGCCTGCTGTTCCTCAAGGATATAACCACTGTGGGGCAGGTCGACTTTTCGCTGAACGGGGAAAAGCACACCTTTACCCTAACCCACAATGAGGGCGCTGAGGACAGCGACAGCAAGCTGACAGTACAGTCCGGCGGCAAGACCTACCCGACGAGCGATTTCCGCAAGCTCTATAGCATCACCATGGGGCTGGAGCGGTATAAGACCGCCGACAACACACCGACCGGCACACCGGATCTTTCCATTGCCATATACGCACTGGATGGCCGGCAGGCCTTCGCCGCAGATTTCTATAACACCAGCGGCAGCCTCAGCACCGTGCGCACCTCTGACGGAGAGTTCTTCTGCGTCAAGGTCAGCACGATCACCAAGCTGATGACCCAGCTGAACAATTATCTGAACGGCGACCCGGTACTGGATGCCTAAAAAACAGCATAAAGCAGGCCGCCCCTTTCAGGCAGTGTCCTGAAAGGGGCGGCTCTTTTTTATACAAATATCGTATGCAGTGTAAGGGCAATCAGCTTTCCTGGAGGATATAATCCACCAGGCGTTCCGCCGCCACCGGCTGCGGATGCGCCCGCAGCTGTGCGCGCATTTCCTCCAGCTGCTCCGGCTGGTGCAGCAGGCGATCGGTCGCCTGAATGGCAGCCGTCCAATTCTCTGCTCCAATCGCAAAGCCGCGTGCCAGCATATAGTCCAGATTGCGGCTTTCGCACCCCGGCACGGCCAGCAGCAGCACCATTGGCAGACCAACGGCCATCAACTCCGTGGTGGAGAGGCCGCCAGGCTTACTGATGCAGAGGTCGGCAGCGGCCATATACTCGGCTATCCGATCGGTAAAGCCGACCACCACCGTTTGCCAGCTGACGCGCTCACGCAGCTTGCGGTAGGTGCGGACATTATGCCCGCAAATGATCACCAGTGTGGCATCCGGCGGCAGCACAGCCTCCAGCTCCGGCGCCATGCGGTTGATGTGCCCGCAGCCAATGCTGCCGCAGCACAGCAGCACCAGCTTCCCGGTCAGAGGCAGGTGCAGCGCGCGTCTGGCCGCCGTCTGATCCGGCGGCTGGTAGAAGCCGCGCCGGATCGGGATACCCGTGGCCACCAGGCGCTCGGCCGGCACACCACAGGCGATAAATTCCTCATGCAGTGCCTCATCCGGCGTAAACCACGCCGCCGGCTCGATCGTATCCACGCCGGGACTGCAGGTGTAATCCGTTGCCACAAAATAGAACGGCACCGCATAGCCATACCGATGCTTGGCCTCCGTCACCAGCATGGCAGCAAACACATGCACGCAAACAATATGTGTAAAGCCCTCTTCCTTTACAGTCTTATAAAAGCGCTGCACCCCCATGGCGATCGTATCGTTGATCCAGGTGGTCTGGTGGTTACCCTCAAATTCATACACCTTCCCGAAAAGGCCGGGCAGGTTTTTATAAACATACGAATGGCCCCAGCTGATAAACTCCGAGGCCTTTTCCGAAAGATAGCGCAAACAGTCACGCGTCTCGCTTTCAATACCGCGTGCTGTCAGCTCCTCACGGATTGCCGCGGCGGCGGAATTGTGTCCTCCGCCGGTGTTAGCCGACAGGATCAGTACGCGCATGCTCTCCCCGTCCTTCCCGTTTTTCCAGCCGTTTCATCAGGTGCACCAGCTTGGGACGATTATACCGCTGGATGAGGATGAACGGCAAATTTCCGAAAGCAAAGATCGCTGAAAAAAGCACCCCGACAAGGTTGCGGCAAAAATGGTAGATCGTCGGCGACAACAGACACAGAGCCACATGGACGATCTCGGCCACACAGGTCTCCCGGATCAGGATATCCAGCTCTGCCGCCCCCATCTGCTGCTCCACCCGCTTGGGCACCATATACCGCATGATGCGGCTCATATCCGGCAGGCGTTTCTTCCAGCTGCGGATATGCAGGCGCTCATACACCGCCCCGCCATGCTCCCACGCATAGCCGCGGTAAGGAAACCGATCATAGTGAAACCACGACCGTGGCAGTGCCTGCCCGACAATGTGGGACGCAATGCCCAAAGCCGCCATATACAGAATGGCTCTGAGTATTTCCATTTTTATATCCTCTCGTCGGTTTTTATTCTGACGGCCGCCTCGACCGCCGTTTTTTCTTCCTTTTCTGCTGCCGGTGCCTCCGCCTCCCGGCGGGGGCGGCGGGCATAAACCATCAGATAGGCCAGCACGGACAGCGCCAGCGCCACGATAACATCAATGATCGAGTGCTGCTTAAGAAATACGGTGGAAAAGGACACCACCGTGGCGGACACGACCAGCGCAATGCGCCAGCCAAGGGAGGAAAACCGCCGGCACTCCAAGCCCCCCAGACAGGCCGCAACCGAGCCGAGCACATGCAGGGACGGACAGACATTGGTATTGGTATCAAAAGCGTACAGCCCTGCCACGATCCGCGTAAAAATATTATCCCGCGGGAAGGTCTCCGGCCGCAGCTCCTGCATGGAGGGATACACCAAATAGATCACCACCGTGACCGTATAGGTGATCACAATGAACTGCATCATCCGGCGGAAAGCCGGAATATTGAAGAGCAGGGTATACGCCACCATGCCGATCAGCAGCACAAACCAAAAGTAATACGGAATAACGAAATATTCGCAAAACGGAATATAGTCATCCAGCGCGCAGGCGATCGGATGGAAATTCAGCGGGAATACCCGTTCCAGCAGAAGAAACATCAGTCCGTAGACCGGCCAGTACAGCAGCCAGAACAAATGCCGATAGCGCGGTGAACGGAGATTGGACCACCGCAGGCCGCGATAGTATGCCCACACATCGGCAAAGGTGCGGTTCGTCTCATCATATACTGTCAGCAAAAGAACACTCCTTATTCTTCATCCATCTTCATCGGTTGTCTGCGGGCAGCGGCGCAGCCGCCCACGCAGATCCCGGAAAAAGCGCTGCAGCTCCTCCCGGCACTCTGGCTCCAGCACCCCCCGGATCAGCGCCGGGTGGTGATTATACGGTACTGTGAACAGATCCGTCAGAGAGCCGCAGGAACCGGCCTTGGGATCGGCCGCCCCCTGCACCACCCGGTCAAGCCGGGCATTGATCGCCGCGCCGGCGCACATTGGGCAGGGCTCCAGCGTAACATACAGCGTACAGCCGGACAGCCGCCAGCCGCCAAGCCGCCGGCAGGCAGCGTCGATTGCTTCCAGCTCAGCGTGCGCCAGGGCATTGTGTCCCTTCTCGCGGCGGTTGCGGCCGGTGCCGATTACCTCACCATTCCGCACGATCACCGCACCCACCGGCACCTCACCGTCTGCAGCCGCCTCCCGCGCCAGCGCCAGCGCCAGGCGCATATACGCTTCGTGATCGTTCAGCGCACGGTTTTCCATATTGTTTCCACCACCAGCACGATTACGGAAAGCAGCATCACCGGCGCTGTCAGCGTAATGCCAAACCGCGCACCGCCAGGCAGGCACGAACGGGACGGCAGACGCCGGAACAGCGCACTGCGCCGCACAAGCAGGATGCCCATGCAGACCGCCCCAATCAGCAGAACAGCCAACATCACCAGCAGGTAATACAGGCTCGTCACTTGTTGGGACATCCCGGTTGAGAGGTAATCCAGCAGCACCGACATGGCATTGTTGCAGAAATGCACAGCCACGGGCAGCCAGATATTATCGGTCATCACATACAGCCAGCCAAGGGCAACCCCCACGATCACAGCAAACGGGATCTGCGCGATATTGGCATGCATAAGGCCAAAGCACAGGGCTGAGAAGCCCACCGCAAACCAATCGCCATAGGGGCGCAGCGCCCGCAGCAGGTAGCCGCGGAATACCATCTCCTCCAGCAGTGCCGGCAGCACAGCGATCACCAAAATATTATACAACAGACTTTCCGGTGTATGCACCAGCAGCTCCGGTGATGCAGGCGCCTCAATACCGAACTGTGATAGATACGCCAGGATATATGAAGCCACGAAATTGGCCAGTACACAGATCCCCATAGCCGCCAGCACGCCGAAGAAGGCATCGCCGGCATTGACGCGTGCGGCCGGGGAAAGCGGGAAATGCCGCCGGCCGCAGCATACAGCCAGAACCACCACCGGCAGCGCCATGGAGGCGGCGTACAACGCCCCATACAGCAGCACATAGCCGGTATTGCCGAGGCCGTAATTCTCCATGCCGATCTGCTGCCGGCTGAGCACACCAAAGGCCAAAAGCAACCGGATGATCAGCAGCGGCAGCACATTCAGGCTGACCGTCACCGTCAGCAAAATACCGCCGGCAAAATTGCCGTCGCGGCGCAGGCGCGCTTTTTCTGCCTGCTGCGGTGTCTGCGGCGGCACATAATACGGCTGCTGGTACGGTGCCGGAGCACCGTTGAACCCCGAAGAATACTGCTGCATAGCCTCAACCTCACTTTGCCATCAGTTTATCATATTTTACGGAAAATGTACAGTGTTAAATTATGAATTTTTTGATTGCACATTACGGCGATATGTGCTATCATATATTGGTTATGGAATACAGAGAAAGAGAGGGGGCTACCGCGTGGATAACCGTCCCATTGGCGTATTCGATTCCGGGCTTGGCGGGCTGACCGCCGTGCGCCGGCTGACCGAGATGATGCCGCAGGAGGATATCGTCTATTTCGGCGATACCGGCCGCGTGCCCTACGGCAACCGCAGCCGCGAGATCATCCGGCGCTATGCAGCGGAGGACTGTGCTTTTCTGCTGCGTCAGCAGGTAAAAATGATCATTGCCGCGTGCGGCACCGTTAGCTCGGTTGCCAGCGATATTCTATCCGAACTGCCCGTGCCGGCCATCGGTGTGGTGCAGGCCACCGCGGCAGCGGCCGTACAGGCCACCGTCAGCCGCCGGGTGGGAGTGATCGGCACCGCCACCACCATCCGTTCCGGCTCCTTTGAAAAAGCAATGCACGCCATTGACCCGGCTATCCGGATCACCGCTGAGGCCTGCCCCATGCTGGTGCCGCTGGTTGAGACCGGCTGGATCGACCCGGCCGACGAGGTGGCTGTGGCCACGGTTCGGCGCTATATGCAGCCGATCCGCGAGGCCGGAGTCGATACGCTGATCCTCGGCTGTACCCACTTTCCGCTGCTGGCACCGATCATCGGCCGGGAGCTTGGGGAGAGTGTTACACTGATTGATTCCGGACGGGAAACCGCCATCGCCTGTGCCAGGGTGCTGGAAAGCACCGGCAGCCGCGCCGGGCGGGAAACCGCCGGGCACTGCCGCTTTTTCGTTTCCGACCGGCCGCAGGGCTTTTCGCAGGTGGCGGAGACCTTCCTCGGCCGCAGCGTGCACGAAGAAGTGGCTTTGGTCCTGCCGGAAGCATTAACAAAGGAAGGCGTAAACGAATGAAAGCATTGATCCGCATTGTCGGCACACAAAAGCTGGAGGAGCAGGAGCCGGACACCCTGGAGCTGACCACCACCGGCACGCTGGAGCAGGGCCGGGAGGGCTGGAGACTTTCCTACCAAGAGACAGACGCCACCGGGCTGAGCGGCACCCTGACCACCCTGCATATCACCCCGCAGCGCGTTACACTGGAGCGCACCGGCGCCAATGCCAGCCTGCTGGTGCTGGAAAAGCACCGACGGCACCATAGCAACTATGCCACACCCTATGGCATGCTGGATCTGGGCACCTATGCAAACGAGCTGTCCTATTCACTCAATGAAGCAGGCGGTGAACTGCATTTCAGCTATACGCTCGGCTTCAACGGCGGAATCAATTCGGTTCATACCGTCCACATTACCGTACAGGAGGATAAAACACCATGTCCCATATCGTAAAAGACACAGAAAAGCAGCTGCGCAGCTGCATTGAGGCGGCGTTTCAGGCGGCGGTAGCCGCAGGTAGGCTGCCGCAGGGCGAACTGCCGTCCTACGCCATCGAGGTGCCGGGCGACCGCACACACGGTGACCTGGCGGTAAACGCCGCCATGGTCTCTGCCAAGGCGCTGCACTGCGCCCCCCGCAAGATTGCCGAGGCGCTGACGGCCGATCTGTCGCTTGCCGGCACCTATTTCGAAAAGGTGGAGGTCGCCGGCCCCGGCTTTATGAATTTCTTTCTCTCCCCCGCCTATTATGCCGCGGTGGTATCTGAGGTGCAGCAGGAGGGCGAGCACTACGGGCGCTCGGAGCACGGCGCCGGCCGCAAGGTGATGGTGGAATATGTCTCCGCCAACCCGACCGGCCCCATGCACATGGGCAATGCCCGCGGCGGCGCCCTTGGCGACTGCCTGGCCTCGGTGCTGGATGCCGCCGGGTACAGCGTATGGCGGGAATTCTACATCAACGATGCCGGCAATCAGATCGAAAAATTTGGTCTGTCGCTGGAGGTGCGGTATTTGCAGCGCTTCCTCGGCGAAGAGCAGGTGCCGCTGCCGGAGGATGCCTATCACGGCGATGATATCAAGGAGCACGCCGCCGCCTTTGCTGAAAAATACGGCGACCGGTATGTGCAGGCGGATGCCGCTGAGCGGCGTCAGGCGCTGATCGACTATGCCCTGCCGCTGAACATCGCCAAAATGAAAGCGGATATGGCCAAATACCGCATTCAGTACGACCGCTGGTTCACCGAATCCACCCTGCATGAGGATGGAGAACTGCAGCAGGTGATTGATATTCTGACCGAAAAGGGACTGACCTATGAAAAGGACGGCGCCCTGTGGTACAAGGCCGGCGAATACGGCCAGAAATACCAGCCCAAAAAGCACAAAACCAAAGAGGGCGAGGAAGAAGGCATCAAAGACGAGGTGCTGGTGCGCGCCAACGGTAACCCGACCTATTTTGCTGCCGATATTGCCTACCACCGCAACAAATTCATGCGTGGATACGAGACACTGATTGATGTCTGGGGTGCCGACCACCACGGCCATGTGGCGCGGATGAAAGGCGCCATGGACGCCGTCGGACTGGATGGAGACAAGCTGAAGATCGTCCTGATGCAGCTGGTTCGGCTGGTGCGCAATGGCGAGATCGTGCGGATGTCCAAGCGCAGCGGCAAAGCCATTCAGCTCAGCGACCTGCTGGACGAGGTGCCGGTCGATGCCGCCCGTTTCTTCTTCAACCAGCGCGAGGCCAACACCCAGATGGAGTTTGACCTCGGTCTGGCCATTGAGCAATCCTCCTCCAATCCGGTATATTATGTGCAGTATGCCCATGCCCGTATCCACTCCATCTTCCGTAAGCTGCGCGCTGAGGGGGTCGAGGTGGAAAAGGCCACGGCCGACCAGCTGGCTCTGCTCACGGCCCCGGAGGAACGCGAGCTGATCCGGCATCTCTCCTCCCTGGAAAAGACGGTGGTGGACTGCGCGGAAAGCCTGGATCCCTCCGGCCTGACCCGGTATGCCATGGAGCTGGCCACCCTGTTCCATAAATTCTACAACAGCTGCCATGTCTCCGGTGTGGAGCACGACCTGACGGTTGCCCGGCTTTCTCTGTGCGATGCGGTGCGCATTGCGCTGAAAAATGTGCTGACAATGATGAAGATTGATG
>ULWN01036142.1_pt1 | contig 16591 bp, 13 predicted proteins | sample 1960371 | NCBI WGS metagenome assembly ULWN01 (sample SAMEA4835813, study PRJEB28245) | human gut metagenome | biome: gut microbiome; material: fecal sample | place: Denmark | collected 2008 | reverse complement strand
CCTCTGCATGGTCGGAGCCGGCAGCGGAGGGAAAGGAATCCCGAACCGCGCAGGAAATCCGCGCCCAACGGAGAGGGGCTGAACTTTTACTTAATCTTCCATTTCCACTTTCAGCACATAATCGGTGCTGTCAGGGAGAACCGGGTTCGGGCCCAGATCTGCGAACACAATATCCGGATAATCACTGTGTACCCAGCTTGTGGAAACCGGAAGCTCATATCCGTCCGCCAGAGCACGGATCCCCTTTACCTTTGTTTTGTCGAGGCCTATAAGAGGAACCGGGCCGATTGTATTTTCATACATATGGAAGTAGTAGGTATTCCCTTTTCTTGTAACCCGTCCGTAATCGGGCTTGGGAACATCCGCGATCCCACAGCCGTAAATACTCTCCTTGTTCTTTTTCATCCAACACCCGATTTCCGCCAGAATCTCCACCGACTGCGGAGGGAAGTTCCCATAGGCATCAGGGCCCACATTCAGGAGCATGTTGCCGCCTTTGGAAACACATTCCACCAGCTTCTTGATGAGCATGGGAGCGGGCTTGTAGTATTGATCCGTTCCGCAGTAGCCCCAATGATTGTTCATTGTCACACAGGCTTCCCAGGCCAGAGGATTTCCTTCTATGTCCGCAAGGCCTTCCGGAGGGATAATCTGCTCGGGACTCACGAAGTCGCCATGATAAGGAGTGGGATTGCATTCTGCCAGCGAACCTCTTCCTTCCCCGCTCACTTCAAGACGATTGTCTATGATCACCTGCGGCTGCAGGGAACGAACCATATTTATCAGCCTGGTGGCTCCCCATTTTTCTCCCCTCATATCATCGTAGGAAAAATCAAACCAGAGGAGATCCAGCTGTCCGTAATTGGTACAGATTTCTTCCACCTGTTTATGCATGTAATCCACATAACGGCTGAAATCCCGGTTCTCATTTCCGCATTCCGGATGATTGCGCATGGGATGATTCCTGTCCTGATAATGAGGATAATCTTCATGATACCAGTCAAGCAGAGTGAAATAAAGGCCTACCTTCAGCCCTTCCGCGCGGACCGCATCCACATATTCCCGCACCAGATCCCGTCCGGCCTTTGTGTTGGTTGCCTTATACTCCGTATATTTGCTGTCAAACAGACAGAATCCGTCGTGGTGCTTGGCTGTCAGAACCATATATTTCATTCCGGCTTCCTTTGCCATGCGCGCCCATTCTTTCGGATTGAAATCTCTGGCGTCGAACTCCTCAAAATATTTCTGATACTCTTCTTTGGTCATTTCCTCCGTGCTGCGGATCCATTCGCCGCGGGCGGGAATGGAATACAGACCCCAATGGATAAACATACCGAATCTGGCATCCCGGTACCATTCCATCCGTTTGTCATACTCTTCTCTGTTAAACTGATACATAACCTCTCCTTCCCTGCGTGCCCCCTTACCCCGGCCTGTCCGTCCGAATGCAGCAGACAGACCGGAAAACATCGCAGTTATGTGATATTTTTATCTTCTGGTTATATTTTATCTGATTCAGTAGACGATTGCTACATACAATTATTTTTTTTGCCATACATTTTCAGCATATTTGTCTTAACAGGCAAAACAATAGCTTCCGCTCCCCAGTTCCTTTATCTGTCCGTCAGGAAGAATAAGGGTGGCACCTGTGTTGGGCGGTATTTCACAGGAATAGATCAGAACACCTTCTTTCTTTTCCCAGCTGCTGCGGAGCGTTCCGTACGGACTGGATACGCTTCCTCCGGCATATGTAAGATCTCCGATGCAGGGCTCCAGGCGGAAATGACTGTAGCCGGGATTTTCTTCCTCCCTGCGTATGCCCAGAATCCATTCATACATCCAGGAGAGCACACTTCCCAGGGAATAATGGTTAAAAGAGTTCATGGCATTGTAGCCGCCGAAGCCCTTTTCCACCGTGTAGGAATCCCAGTGTTCCCAGATGCTGGTGGCTCCCTGGGTCACGGGATACAGCCAGGATGGGAAGGCTGTCTGAAGCATCAGCTTATAGGCGTCCTCCGGATATCCAGCCTTGCTCAGGGCCATATTCAGGAGGCCGGTTCCAAAGAATCCGGTTCCCACCTTATGTCCCAGCTCCCTTGTTTTCCGCAGGAGATGGAAAGCGGCCGCCTCCCGGTTATCGGCCACGCCATATTCCAGGGCAAGCACATAAGAGCACTGGGTATCGCAGAGTTCCCCGTCCATGTTCCTTGTTCTCTGATCCTCCGGGCTGATAAATGTACGGTTCCAGTAATCCTTTACTTCCTCCGCCAGCTTTCCAAAGTCCGCCGCATCCTCCGTCTCACCGATAATTGCCGCCAGTTCCGCCATCAGGGCGGCTTCCCTGTAATAAAAAGCATTCCACATCAGCTGCAGATCCGTTTCCTGAGGGGCCAGCCAGTCGCCCAGCGGGCCGACCACAGACATATCCCCTCTTCCGGGAAGTCCTTTATCCTTCATGTAATCCATATATTTTTTCAGACCCGGGTAAAAAGCGGTAATGGTACGTTTATCCCCATATTGTCTGTACAGCTCCGCCGTCATGAAAATGGAAGCGCACTCATAGGTTATCCCCCCGAAGCCCCCGCCCACGGGTGCAATTTCCGGAAATTGTCCGTCAGGCTCCTGCAAATCCGCCATCGCCTGTAAATTGCGCTCATAAAACTGCTTCAGGAAACCATTGTGCAGAGCCGTATGGCAGAACACATGGGTATCTCCCGCCCAGCCCATCCTCTCATTTCTCTGAGGACAGTCGGTAGGAATATTAATAAAATTACAGCGCTGTGACCATTTCACATTTTCCGCAAACCGATCCAGCAATTCATGGGAGGAATGGAAGCTTCCCTCAAAATCCGTTACGGAGGAATACTGGAGACTTTCCACTTCTTCCGCCTCCGGCGGATTATCGGCGCCGCTTATTTCTATATAACGATAGCCATGGAAGGTAAACCGTGGCTGCCAGATCTCACCGCCTTTTCTCCCGGCACAAATATACACATCGGTGCTGGTGGCATCCCTGTAGTTTTCCACCATAAGCCTTCCCACCAGATTTACGCCGCCTTCCCCTGCCGCATATTCCGGCAGATCCGGGTAGAGCATTTCTCCATACCGGATAACAAGGCGTGTTCCTTCTTTTTCCTGAAAACGGATACGCGGCACACCGGCCATTTCCTGGCCCAGATCATAGATAACAGTATGCGCATCCACAAAGGTACGGCTGCAGGCTTTCCGGCTGTCCACCACATATACCGGGGCATCATAACCGCCCAGAAGCAGGGGCTTTGTCTCATTAACCCCCGGCCAGGCCCGGCCGAATCCCGGAGGCATGGCCCGGTATTCATCGATGGGAACCGGTTCATAAGTCACCGGCTGTTCCCAGCCCGTTTCCGCAAAATCCGCTTTGGAATAGTCTTCATACAGCCCCAGCCTTCTTCCGTCTGTCTGTTCCCCCAGGAAAAATCCGGAATACCGGTAAGGTCCTTCCCCGTAATAGCTCCAGTCCCGCGTGTTGGAAACCCGCACATGTCTGCTGCCGTCATCATAGGTAATTACGATTTTGGCAAAAAAGGCTTCCTTATCTCCCCAGAAATTATAATTCTTCACGGTAAAGGTCTGGGCATCCGACCACCAGCCGGACGCCAGGGTCACTCCCACACAATTGTCTCCTTCCCCTATTTTGTCACTGATGTCATAGGTCTGGTAGTTCAGCCGCCTGTCATACTGGGTATTTCCCGGCGCAAGCAGACGGTCCGTTATATCCTGTCCGTTCACGCGGCATTCGTAAATTCCCCGGGAAGTGATATACAGCCTGGCCTGTACTGGTTTTCTGTCCTCCCGTGTACGGATGAGCGTACGAAACATGGGGATGGATGAATGGGAAGGATCTGCCGTAACCTGGGCTGAACTGAGGGAAAAACAACTTTCTCCCGATTCCGTTTGGGCAAGACGGATCCCTTCTTTTTTACAAAAGATTCCTTCCCTGCCGTACAGGCCGCCCTCCGGCGTTTCCCGTATGAATTCCGCGGAAGGCGCGCGCATATTCCGGACTGACAGATATTTGAAACAGGCGCTGTCCCCCTCTCCTGCAAAAAAGCCGATCTCGTTCAGCCTGGGATAGGTCAGCACGTCATTATTTCCTCTGGGATTCAGCGTTCTTCCCTTTACCGTCCTGCCGAAGAACTCCTGCTTTGCCACTGCATCCACAAGCACTCCGTCCAGATAGGTAAAGGCATTATTGCCGTCCACTTCTATCTGAAGACAATGGAAATCATAGGCATTTTCTTCGGTGATAAGAGAAGAATCGCATGCCTCTGCTTCTCCAGTTCCCTGTGCCGCTGTACTCTCCTGAGATGAATCCTCCCTTTCAAAAGGGACGAGCGGAACACTGGCAAAGGGAATGTCTTCCCTGTCTCCGGGTGCATAGCCTGCCCTGTAGATGTCCAGGGTGGGCATTGCATTTCCTGCCGCTTGCCCCTGCGCCGGTTTCCCCGCCAGTGCCCGCAGGTTGATTTCATAGCGGATATAGTTCTCTCCTTCCAGTCCATATTCATTCTGGTTTTTATCTAGCAGCCGGAAATCATTGGCGCCGAACACCACGCCTGCTCTCCGCGAGCCCGGTTCCAGACGCAGCTCCGTCTCCAGGATAAATACCCCTCTGGCCTGTGCGCATACATGAAAACGAGGTGCGGCAATCCACTGTGCGCCTTCCCAGGCGCGGTTTATATCCTCCTCTTCTGCCGAAAAGTTAAGCATGCCTGTCTCAAAGCAGGTATCCTCACAGGCGCTGTTTCCTTCGGCATCCCACACCTGCACCGACACAGAATATACCGTACAGGCTTCCAGTTCTTCTCCGGCATACTCCACTCCTCTGGATTCTCCGGTTTCCAGTTTCCCGGAATCCCAGACTATCTTTTCCTGCGCTGCAGGTGTCACCTTTTTTACAAGAATCCTGCAGGCGCTCTGCCTCATGTTCTTTTCTACGGAAGAAAAGATCCATGAAAAACGAGGACGTTTCTCATCCAGGCCAATGGGGGCCTTCTGGTATTCCACATAAATTTCTTTAATTGCAAAACTCATAATAATATCTCTCCTGTTCGTTTCCATACTGCCTGTTAACGGGAAAATTTTCCTTATGCTTCTATTATAATTATAAAAAAAAGACTGCCAGTTTTTCCGGTAACGACTGATGGAGAAAGCACATCATGCTTTCTCCACTAATCATTCGGCTGACCTATCCTTTTACACCTCCAACAACAATACCTTTCACAAAATATTTCTGGAAGAAAGGATAAATGCACAGTACAGGCAGGATACCGATTACCGCAATCGCCATTCTAATGCCGATGCTCGGCAGATTAGCCACATTCACGCTGGATGCCGCGGAAGACTGCCCGCTGGTCAGGAACTGAATATTGGTAATAATCGTGTTCAATATGGCCTGGATGCTGAACAGCTTATCATCAGTTATGTAATACAGGCTGTTCATCCAGTCGTTCCAGTAACCAAGCCCTATCATTAGAGCCATGGTCGCCATAATCGGCTTTGACAGGGGCGTCACCACCTGGAAAAGAATCCGGTATTCACCTCCGCCGTCGATGCGTGCCGCTTCTATCAGGGCATCCGGTATATTGGCCTGGAAGAAGGAACGCATCATGATAATATAGAAGCCGTTCATGAGAAGCCCGGGAATAATCAGCGCCCACAGGGTATTTTTAATATGAAAGGACTGCGTCCACATCATATAGGTAGGTACCAGGCCGCCGTTAAACAGCATGGTAAAAAATACGAAGAAGGCAAAGAAACCGCGCCACGGAAGCTCTTTTCTGGACAGAGGATAAGCAAACAGTGTCGTCATAAGCACACTCAATGTTGTTCCCAACACGGTTACCAAAATGGTAATTCCATAGCCCTTTATAATCTTCATACTGCTGCTGAACAGATAAACATAGGCATTCATACTGAAAACCTTCGGGATAAAATTGTATCCTTCCCTCATCAGTGTCGCTTCGTCCGTCAAAGAGGAGGACAGCAGAAGGAGAAAAGGTGCAACCGCCGCTGTACAGAGCAGGATAAAAATAATATTTAAAACAATCTGGCCCGTTTTGTTTTTACCAACCATAATCTTTTCTCCTTTCTTAGAATAAAGCGCTGTCTTCATCTACCTTGCGGACGATGAAGTTGGCTGTCAGTACCAGGACAAATCCCAGTACAGACTGCAGGAAGCCTGCCGCCGACGCACGTCCCACATCATTAAGCTGTGTCAGTCCCTTATAAACAAATACATCGATGGTATCCGTTACCGATGAAAGAAGGCCGGAACGCATCGGTACCTGATAAAACAGGCCGAAATCCGAATAGAACATACGCCCGATGGCAAGAAGCACCATGGTGATAATCGTTCCCTTCAGTCCTGGAAGCGTCACATGCCATACCTGTTTCCACCGGTTGGCTCCGTCCACTGTGGCCGCCTCATAGAGGGAGGAATCAATCCCGATGACCGTAGCGTAATAAAGAATGCTGCTATACCCAAAGCCCTTCCAGAGGTTTACAATAACCAGAATGAAAGGCCAGTATTTTGTTTCCGTATACCAGCTTATCTTTTCCCCTCCCATTTTCACAAACAGGCTGTTCAGAAATCCGTTGTCCTGGCTCAAAAAACCATATACGATATAGGATACCACCACCATGGAAATCAGATAGGGGATCAGGATCAATGTCTGATATACCTTTTTATTCATATTTCCTCTTAGGAAATTCAGCATGACCGCAACCGTTACCGCCAGCAGATTTCCAAGAAGAATGAAGGTCAGGTTATAGCCAAGGGTATTCCGGACAATATTCAGGGCATCATTTGTCCGGAACAGATAGGTGAAGTTACTGAAGCCGCACCAATCGCTGCCCCAGATTCCTTTGCTGTAATTAAAACGCTTAAATGCAATTACCAGACCCGCCATAGGAATATAATTATTGATCAGCAGATAAATAAAACCCGGCAGCATCATGGAAAGCAGCGCCAGCGTCATTTTGTTCCGGCCCTTTTTTTTACTCTTCGTCTGTTTCTTTGCCAACGTAGCCGTTCCAGCCATTTTACTCTTCCTTTCTTAACGCATTTTCCCTGGAAGAGCCATTTTCAGGAAGGGGGATCCTTTGAAAATGGCTCTTATATCTTTTTCCATATTTCTAAGAACAGGTTTTCTGCTTATTTCTGTGCAAAGAAATCATCCAGCTGTTTCTGTTTTTCTGTCAAAATATCCTGAAGGCCTGCTGCTTCCAGTTCCCCGTTTGCCTGTGCGATGGTGGATTCCGGATCTACCGTTCCTGCCAGCAGGGCTTTGTAATACTTATCCATAACATTGCTGCATGCGGAATACTGGTCCACAACGCTGCTGGTGTCAAAGAAGAAGCCATACGCTTTGCTCTTCATGGTATCCTTATTAAACTGGATTAAGTCTTCAAAGAAGGTGGGGCCATTGTAGTCAATGGGGTTTGACCATCCTGAGTAGGGAGCTATCCAATAAAGGTCCGCCATGCCGTAACCGCAGTCCGCAGCGGTCTTTCCTTCGGGGAAGGAAATGGTTCCGTCATCATTTTTGGTATAGTGCTTGCCTTCAATACCGTTGTTGAGCAGGACACAGACCTCCTTATCCGTATAAAGCATCTGCAGGGCCGTCCAGGCGGCATCTTTATTTTTGGAATTGGCGTTAATGCCGTAGCACAGTTCCGAATATGAATTGGCTACCGACCAGGGTTCAATTACAACGGTACGTACTGCGCCTGCCAGTTCATTATTTGCATAGTTATCAAAGCAGGAAACTGCTTTCTGATTGGCAATGAGCTGGGAACCGGCCTCTGTATTGCTCAGAGCATCCGCCATGATCAGGCCGTCCTGATACCATTTTCTTGTCCAGCCTATGAACTCCTGAAAATCATCCGTATCAAACAGATTCTGAACTTCGGTTCCCTGTCCGCAGTCAGGAATCACACCGATAAATTTTCCGTCTCCCAGACCGTCCCAGGTCCAGCCATTCACCATGGTGTCGCCGGACTGCGGTACCAGTGCATATCTGTCCGGGTATTTTTCGTGAACTTCATGGAGAAAGGCATCGATTTCTTCCAATGACCACTTATGATAGGGTTCGATTCCGAATTCCTCTGCAATCGCCTTATCAATATTGAGGCCGAAACGGTTGCCGAAGTTTCTCAGATTGGGAATGGCATAAATCTGTCCGTCCACTGTAGTTCCTTTTATTTCTTCTTCAGACCATATGGCTTTGAAATCATCCGCTGCCGATGCATAATAATCATCCAGCGGAGCCAGCTGTCCATTTTTTACATAGGTGGTAAGGGGCGTCATAAATGCCGCGATAACGTCCACTTCATCGCCTGTGAGCAGAAGGTTGGACTGCTGCAGCCAGTTTCCCGTTGAAACAAAAGTAATATCCAGGTGTACACCATATTTCGGCTCCGCAATCTCATTAATAGCAGTCTCTACTTCCTCTGCATCCGGCATATCATAAACTGTAGGAATACACACATTTACTTCTGTAATGGTTCCGCCCGCCGCTGCGCTTTCGCCGCCTGCCGCCGCAGAACCTTCTCCGCCCGCACTTGCCGTGCCGGACCCGCAGGCTGCCAGAGATACCCCCATTACTGCTGCCGTCATGACTGCTGCCGCTTTTTTTAAAAATCTTTTCATCATAATTCCTCCGCTTTTCATAATCCGTTTTCCGTCCGAACCGCATGCTGTCCGCAACATGAACTTTCTTTTGATAATTATATTGTAGTCATTTTACGGGAGACTCTCTATAATTTTTATGATATCCCCTGGCACTTTTGTGACACATATTGTAATGGGTTTTATACTTTTATATAGTTATTGTTGCTTTTGTGACACCGGTTTGTGCTTTTATGACATTTATTATATACTACATAAAAGGCGGTGAAGGCCTTGATAAAGATTTATTCGGATAATTATTGTTATAACAGATTATTTGATGATCAGATACTTGTAAATGAAATGGGATGAATTTCCTCTTAATAAAGGACTTGGTATCAGACATTTAGGTAAGAAGGCCCAGTGATATTCAGACCCCCAGAGATAATGATTCTTCTAAGCTCCGGTTAATGCCGGAGTTTTTATATTTGTAAACACATGCCCTCTGCCCTGCACGATGCAGCCATGCAGCTTTACCGTCAGTATTTGATTGTCGGGGGTATGCCTGAATGTGTGATGCAGTTTGCGGAAACAAAAGATTATATTCTTGTGCGGCACACACAGGACACTATTTTGGCCAGCTATCTCAATGATATGAGTAAATACAACAATATGAATGGGATTAAGAAAACACAGCTTGCCTATGATAACATCACCGTTCAGCTCTCCAGAAAAAATACACGCTTCCAATACAAGCTAATTAAAAAAGGAGGCAGAGCCTCCGAGTTTGAAAATGCAATCGAATGGCTTTGCCTGTCGGGTATTGTATCACAAGTATATAAGGTAGAACAAATCAAGAAACCTCTTGAAAACTATCGTGATATTGATGCATTTAAAATTTATGTATCCGATTTGGGTTTGCTCTGTGCAAAGAAGGATCTGGCCGCAAATGACATCCTTTACATGACTGATGAGTTAAATGATTTCAAAGGCGGAATGACCGAAAATTATGTCAATGTCCAGCTTAATATTAACGGCTATAAAAATTACTATTGGGAATCAGAGCGCGGAGCCGAGATTGATTTTATCATTCAGCGCGACGGTCATCTTATTCCCATTGAAGTCAAGTCGGCCGACAATACCAGAGCCAAAAGCTTAAGAGTCTATATGGATACCTATAAGCCGGTTTATGCAATCAAGCTTTCTTCAAAAAACTTCGGTTTTGAGGATGGTAAAAAGACCGTTCCGCTCTATGCTGCTTTTTGTATTTAAAGTTATTTTTCATATTTTGTCCTGCGATAGCATACCTGCTATCGCAGAACAAAACATATCTCATTTACTCATAATCCTCAATCCGCCACTCATCCTTCCAGTCAATATAAACCATATCTCCCTCAAACCTCAGCGGCAGCCATACATAATCGGCAATAGAGGTATTCCTCATATCCGCATCATCCAGACTGTCATCCCTGTTGTCCATTTCTTCCGGCTTCACATCCCCACCGAAGATTTTTTCAAATACTGCTGCATACTCTTCATATTTTCTATCCATATGTTCGGGAAGCCAGCGATCCGCACAGGCGATATAGAGATCCTTTTTTCCCGGGACCTTAAATATAGAAGAAATCTGGGAATGAAAGGATGTGCTGCTTTCATCATCCGGATGCGGATTACCCAGCACTGTATAGGGTCCATGCCAGGTATCTGCAACAGCCACCTCGGAAGGATTAGGCAGGTACCCCGTAGTCCCGGAAGTAATAAGATAATGCTTCCCTTTCCGCAGGCAATGAGCTGTTGCTTCCCTTACAAAAGGCGGTTGGGTATGCGGAAAATGTGTGCTGTAATAGCCTGTTACATCCGTATAATCCGCAGTCAGATCCGCACAAATTGTCTCGCTGTGTACCCGTTCAAAATAATAATAAGCCTTCCCGTCCGGCGCAACCGCCAGATCAAAATCTCCTGCGCTCATATTCAGGGGCTTCAGTCCTTCCCGTACTTTGGTATACGGCCCCAGGATATCATCCGCTGTCATAACGGTTTCTGTCTGCGTTCCGTCACGATGCATGATTTTCAGCCATGCTACATATTTTTTAGTTTCTTTATTATAAATGATATGCGGCCTGTCCATCTGGGAAGAGGGATGCAGAGAGGATTCCGGGTTCTCCGGTTCCGGCGGAATTATCACCCCGCAGTCCTCCCAGTTATACAAATCCTGAGAAGTATAGCATCTGACTCCCCAATGCCATATGTCATTCTCTCCTGTTGTTTTTTCCTTATTTTCCCCATACCAGTAATAGGTGCCGTCAAGATACATGATGGAACCCCCATGAGCCTGGATCCGGTTTCCGTTTGTGTCCAGCCATACCTGGCCGGGACGAATACTGTTATATTTCATAGTCTTCTCCTTATTCTTTTACGCCTCCCAGCGTAATACCTTTGACGAAATATTTCTGGAAGAAGGGATAAATAATCAAGATGGGCAGGATCCCCACTGTGGCGATGGCCATCCGTACCGTTGTGCTGGGCATCTTGATATTCATACCTCCTACCGCTGAGGAATTCTGAAGCAGTGCCTGTATATTTTCATTAATATTATTCAGGATGATCTGAATAGTGTACAGATGACCGCCGCCTCTTTCCGTCAGATAATACATACCATTCTGCCAGTCATTCCAGTACATCAGGCCGGTCATCAATCCGATGGTTGCCACAATCGGCAGGCTGAGAGGCATCACGATTTTACAGAAAATACCGAACTCGCCGGCCCCGTCCAGCCTGGCTGCTTCTATCAGGCTTATGGGGATGCTGTTCAGAAAATAATTCCTTACCAGGATAACATTGAAGGCATTCATCATCAATCCGGGCAGAATTAAGGCCCAGACGGTATTCCTTATATGAAAATAATTCACATAGGTATAGTAAGTAGCCACAAGCCCACCATTAAAAAGCATGGTAAAAATCAGCATAAAACTGAGGATTTTCATACCCGGAACCTCTGTCTGGCATATCGCATAAGCAAACAGTGTCGTCACCAGAATACTTGCAGCCGTTCCCACAGCCGTTACCATAATCGTCATAACATAGGCGCGTCCGATAGTATTCCACTGCACCGCTATGTAATGATAGGCATCCAGACTCCATTTCTTCGGGAAAAAGGAAAAGCCGTTGGCCGTTGCCCAGGTATTATCCGTAAAAGATGCAACAATCAGCAGAACAAAAGGTAAAAGGGCCATCAGCGCGAACAGGCCGCATACCAGATGGGCTATCAGCTGGGTCACTAGATTTTCTTTTGATTTCACAAAGGACACCTCCTAAAACAACGCGCTGCCGGATTCGTATTTCTTTACCAGCTTATTAGCGCCGATAATCAGTACGAAGCCTACGATGGACTGATAAACACTGGCTGCACTGGACATACTGTAGTCGTTATTCTTCATCAGCGCCTGATAAATATACACATCCAGGGTTCTGGTTACGGAATACAGGGATCCGCTGTTTCTCGGCATCTGGTAAAACAATCCGAAATCCGAACGAAAGATCTGCCCCACGCTGAGTATAAACAGAGTGATAACCGTAGGTTTGAGAAGAGGAAGAGTAATGCATTTGATTTGCTGCCATTTTGTGGCCCCGTCAATCCTGGCCGCCTCAAAATAATCTACACTGATCCCCACTATGCTGGACAGATATATGATCATACTGTAGCCAATACCCTTCCAGACAGTGACGAATACCAGAATAAAGGGCCAGTATTTTTTCTCCTGATACCAGTTGATTCCCGCATGCCCCAGAGGTTCCAGAATACCTTTATTGAACATGCCCGTTTCCGCCGACAAAAAGGTAAAGGCGAGATAACTGACTATAACCCAGCTCATCAGATAAGGAAGCAGAATCAAACTCTGATAAAGTTTTTTTGCTGTTTTTTTACGGATTTCATTAATCAGGATTGCCACAGCGATGGCTGTCACGTTTCCTACCAGGAAAAAAGCTATATTATAGAATATGGTATTTCTGGTAATAATCCATGCATCTGCGGATGCAAAAAGAAACTTAAAATTGTCAAAGCCACACCACGGACTCCCCCATATTCCTTTCTTGAAATTCAATTTCTTAAACGCAATTACAATCCCGAACATCGGAAGGTAATTGTTTATAATCATATAGATGAAGCCTGGCAGCGCCATCAGATAAAATGGCAGCATTCTTTTCCAGCGGATTTTTTTCCGGGGTGGTTTTGCAGCACCTGTTGCCGATGCTTTCCTTTGACTCATTCTCTTCTCTCCACTCCTTTCCCTTTCCTTCCATTTTCGGAGCCGGCAGGATATCCTCCCGGCTCCCTCTGAATCCAACAGGCTTCCTATTTATTTGCAGCCCATTCATCCAGCTGTTTCTGGTTTTCTTCAATTACCGTATCAATCCCTGCAGCCTTTAATGCTTCCCGGAATTCTGCGAGATTGGTTTCCGGATTCAAAGTACCGCAGTTTACACTGGGAATATACTGCTGAATCACTGCCGTTACTGCAGAATATTCAGTGGATACCTCTTCAATATTAAAGCAGTAGCCCAATGCAGGAGATTTTCTGGAATCCGGAATACTGTCGCTGAATTCACGGATAATGGCATTTTTGTTTATAGGAGAAGGGCTCATCAGCGGCCATGCCAGCCTGTCCCCGTATACTCCATAAGGCTGATAATAAGGAAGCGTGGTCGGATCATCCGCGAGGTATTTAATCAGTGTGCCTTCCTCATTTTCTTCCAGCACCTCATAATCCTGCCCTTCGATTCCATACTGCAGAAGCCATGCTGCTTCATCATGTTCATAAATGTAATTCAAAGCCTCCACAGCCTTTACTTTATCCACAGTCGTAATAGGAACACTCCAGAGAATATTCTGGAAACGATCACCTGCAGTATAGCCGTCAATAATCTTCAACGTCGTTAAATCCATCCCAACCTTAGCTTCCGTATCCCAGATACCGCCCGGTGTACTCCATGCAAAATATCCCAGATAATTGCCGCCTGCAACAAGGATATCCCTGTCCTCCGTATTCGTAGCCGCATCCTTAGATATATATCCCTTCTGTGCCCAGTCATACATCCGGTTCGCATAATCTTCGTAATCCTGTGTTTCATATACATTAGATATGGTCATATTCTTGAAATCCTTATTAAGCATAAGGAATCCCGATGCCGAGGTAGCTCCCAGCTTATCATATTCAAATGCATTTCTGGAAAGAGGTTCTTCTGAAGTAGCTTCCGGAATCAGACAGAAGAAGTTATCGCCTTCTCCTGCTTTCACATCAGCAAAAATCTTTTCTATTTCATCCAGTGTATAGAATTTATTTTCATCCACTGTGACTCCATACTTATCCAGAAGATCCTGGCGTGCCACATAACCATAGGATTCACCCTGAATATAAGCATTCGGCATACCATAAAGCTCACCGTTATAATAGCCCCCGGACATTGCGGAACCGCACTTTTTCAAAATAGCCGCGCCATGCTCGTCAATCACATCATCCAGTGTTTCAATCAGTCCGTTACTCACCAGGTTACCCACGCCAGTTCCTACTGAAAGGCAGAGATCCAACTGTTCTCCGGAAGAAACCGTCAGAACGGTTTCATTTGCCATATTGCTGAAGGATACGGGCTCCAGTGTTACATGAACACCGATATCCGGTTCCATCATGGCATTCAATGCATCTTCCACTGCCTGGAAACCGGAATTTGTACTTCCCATAGAAGGCCACTGCCAGATAATTTCCGTCAGTTCACCATCATAGGCTTCCTTGACCGCCTCCGAACTTTCCCCGCCTGCCTGCTCCGTCCCTGCAGCTGCCGCATCGCCTGCTGGTTCCGCATTCCCCTGAGCAGAAGAGCTTCCCTGAGCCGCAGAATTTCCCTGACAGCCGGTAAGGCCGGTAAGGACTACTGCCATACTTAACATAACCGCCAACGCTTTCTTTTTCATACTTTACCTCCTTATTTATTTTGTCTGTTTTGATGGTCTCATTGTACTTTTATATGTATGTTTTTACCATGATCACATCAAACCTGAGGATTACTTTTTCAAACCTTTTAGGCAAAAATAAAAGTTTCCATACTTTGCATTGACATCGCATGGAAACTTTTTATTATACTGAGAATGGATGGAGCCTGTGATTGATGCGGGGATCCACCCTACCCCTTCTCCTGATACCTGGTAGGCGGGCATCCATAATACTTTTTAAACATATTATGAAAATTAGTATAATGGGAATACCCAACCTTTTCAGCCACCTCATTGGCATTATAATCCCCCAGTTCCAAAAGTGACGCCGCCATCTTCATCCGTTCATTTATGATAAACTGGCTGACAGAAACACCCTTTTCTTTTTTGAACAGACGGTTGAGATAGACCGGATGAAAATAAAACCGTTCTGCTAACCCGTTCACTCCCAGTTCGCAATCCCCAAGGTTTTTAATGATATACGCACTGATTTCCTCCACCATTTCCTTCGGACATTTTTTCTTTCCCTGTTTTTCATTTTCCTGCAGTACCTGTTCCTGCAGCATATATTTTCCATATTCCTGATATCTCGTCGCTTCCCGCGTTTTGGTGAGACGCTGTACCACACGCTGAATCACTTCACCGATTTCTTCATATTTGGCAGGAATCAGGATATAATCCTGGCAGCCCAGGCAGATAGCCTCCCTTGCATATGCAAAGCTGGCATGGCAGGTGAGGAAAACACATTCGATATCCTTCTTGTTTTCCCTCACCCAGCGCAGCAGTGCCAGGCCGTTTTCACCCGGCATTTCAATATCGCAGAGCATGATATCCACCGGATTGTTTCTGATACATTCTTTCCCGGCTTCCACATCATAAGCTGTATATACCTGTTCAATTCCGTACTGTTCCCAGGGAATCTCCTCCTTCATGGTTTCTGCTGTCAGCACTTCATCATTCACCATCAAAAGCCGCATCCTGCACCTCCAAATCATAAGGGAACTGTATCGTCACACAGGTTCCCATCCCAACATCCGCACTGATTAAAATATCCGCCGTTTCCCCGTAAAAATACCTGAGCCTTTTTAAGGAATTCACAAATCCGATATGTTCGCCGTCTATATTTCCGTTGCGCATCCGTTTGTCCAGGTTTTTCACTTCTTCCTCTGACATTCCTGCTCCGTCATCCATAATCATGAATGTAACAATTCCGTCAATATACTGTCCCAGCAGGGATATATGGGTTATCTGTCCCTGCTTCACTGCATATTTCACTATGTTCTCCACAAAATTATGGAGCAGAAGAGGCGGTACGCGCACGAAGGAAATCTCAGGGTCATACTCATACCTCACTTCTATGCTGTCCGGATAGCGTACCTCCGCCATACGGATATAGCCTTCTATCAGCTTCTGTTCTTTCGGAAACAGTTCCAGGCTTTTGCCGCTGCGGAAAATATAGCGGAAGTACTCGGACAGATAAATAACAATATCCTGAATAGCGCCTGTTTCCTTACGCTGGGCCAGCGTATAAACCAGGTTAAAAGTATTCAGCAGAAAATGGGGATGGATCTGAAGCTGCAGATTTTTCAATTCCATTTTCTGGCGATCCAGCTCTTTCTCATAATTTTCTATTTTCAGCGTCTTAATCTGATCCGCCATCTGGTTAAAGGATAAAAAAGAGTAACTGTATTCAATAGAATTGGCTTTTTCCTGAATCCGATAATCCAAATCGCCCTCCTGCAGCCGCTTATGTGCCTGATTTACCAGACGGAGCGGATTCAAAAGAAGATTGGATATTACCAGATATAAAACAGGAATCAACAGAAGCGCAATAAAGGTTCCCGCACGCAATACCATGTAAAAAACAGAGATCCCACCCAGGATTTCACTTCTGCTCAGGCTTCCGTTCAGGAACGCCTTCCCTTTTTTCAAAGGCAGAGATATGGCAATCACAT
>ULWN01026037.1_pt1 | contig 16686 bp, 20 predicted proteins | sample 1960371 | NCBI WGS metagenome assembly ULWN01 (sample SAMEA4835813, study PRJEB28245) | human gut metagenome | biome: gut microbiome; material: fecal sample | place: Denmark | collected 2008 | reverse complement strand
CATGCTGTAGAGTTCTCCATATACGGAGCGGTCGATCCATTGTCAATATAGAAACCTACAAACTCCCACATAGGATACTGAGACAGCGTAGCACGAAAAACCTCTTTGTTACGTTCGAGATATTCCTCGTCTCTATATTTCGTCTGGTTGAAAAAGCGGATGTACACTGCAACTTTGAATGGGGTTTTGGGATTAGGTGTTTCATGGCGAATGCTTTTCAACCACTGCCTGTGCTGTGCCACAAGAGGAGATACCAAGTTTTCTCCCAGGCACAGGTCAAAAGAAGGGTGTTCCGCCTCATCGTTTTTTTGCTCGACGCCTAATGGCAGCAGTTCTGTGTTTTCCATGTTTCCCTCCGGCATTTGGGCAAGCCCTTTTGGGTGAATTATAGGGAAAATGCTAAAAAATAAGAAGATACCATAGGTCAGCATCTTGACCTATGGTATGGAAATGACAAAAAAATTATCGGATTGGTCACCCAATCCGATAATTAATCATTATTCTGTTTCTTATGCATGGAGGCTTTGACCTCTCGGACAATCTTTAAGATGGTTTCCATCTCACTGGCCGAGCAGTCTTCAAGGAGCTCCGCAAACTCACCTTGATAGATTGCTTTGACCTCCGGTACATCTGGGCGGAGCAAATAGTCTGCAGATACCTGAAGAGCTTCCGCCACTTTGACGAAAGTCTCAAGTTGCATCCCCGTTTTTCCTCGTTCGATGTTGCTAATCAGCGGCAGTGAAACAGAAGCTTCGACTGCCAAATCCGCTTGGCTCATGCCTCTGCTGATTCGAACAGCTTTGATGCGTGAGCCGACCAGCTTCAGATCTTGTTCTTCATACATGACCAGCTCACCTCCCCTTCGCCGGATATAAGCTAACAACTATAATTTAAGTTAGTATATAATATGCGAAGGTCGAGTTTATATAATCGTACCGCTATAAAATAATGGTTCAAATATAATTGAGTTGCCAAAATTTTTAAGGAGGTTTCTCTATGCAACTCAATTACTATGTCCTTGGTCAAAGAATCCAGAAAATCAGGAAGAACAAGCGTATCTCCCAAGCGGTGCTGTCCACCATGATCGACAAGTCCGCTGGATACATCAGCTATCTCGAGTGCGGTACAAAGGTTATGAGTCTCGAAACTTTTGTTGGCATCGCCAATGCGCTGGAGGTGTCGACTGATACGCTCCTGAACAGGCAGCTCACGGGTGCGACTGAGATGTCTAATGCCGAGGCGCAGAAAATCTTCGCCAACTGCACCCCGTATGAAACCTATGTCCTGTTGGATGTGCTGAAAACAACCAAGAACGCTCTACGCTCGCACCACCATCTCCTCAAGGATGAGTGGTAATCATTTTATCAACTGAATATCAAATAGCAACAGACCACAGGTTAAGAGATTGACCTGTGGTCTGTTGCGTGCAAAAAACGATTATGTTTTCGCCCAAAACGATTATGATTTGGGCTTTTGCGAGATTTTCCATTCTATTGATGCTATAATCCGGTCAAGCCAGAAAGGATGAGGATGAATGATCTATTACACCGGCGATATTCACGGCAGTGCGAAAGAAATCGTTGCTTTTGCCCAACACTATGAGCTCACAGAATCGGACATCATCGTCATCCTTGGTGATGTCGGAGCGAACTATTACGGCAACAGGCGGGATCGGTATTGCAAAGATGCGCTTGCCAGAATAAAGCCCACCGTCTTCTGTATTCACGGAAACCATGAACGGCGTCCAGACACTCTCGCGGGCTATAAGCAGAAAGAATGGAATGGTGGCCTTGTGTGGTACGAGGATGAGTATCCGAACTTACTCTTCGCCAGGGACGGAGACATCTTCACTATGGAAGGAACCCGGCATCTGGTCATCGGCGGCGCTTATAGCGTAGACAAATACTACCGACTGGAAAACGATCTGCTGTGGTTTGCTGATGAGCAGCCCTCGGCAGAAATCAAGACATATGTGGAAGATCAAATCACGAAAAACAGAATTGACATTGTTCTCTCTCATACCTGCCCCTATAAGTACGAACCGCGGGATGCGTTTTTACCCATGATCGATCAGAGCACGGTTGATGACAGCACAGAGCGATGGCTTGATGGGATAGAAGAAAAAGTGGATTATAAGGCATGGCTTTGCGGACACTGGCACATAGAGAAGCAGATTGACAAGCTTCGCTTCCTGTTCCACGATGTTGTGTCACTGGAAATGATAAAGCGAGGTTTCAAATGAGTCGTTTCAAGAGCAATCTCTACACTATTGAGCGCCGAGTATGGAGAAACCACAAGCTGTGCTGGATTCAGAACGATGACTTCACTCTCTTTTCAGGACATCACAAAACGAAAATCAAAGAGGAAGATCTCCCAGAATGGTATGTCTTTGGCAGATACTATAAGCTGTGGGGCTTCCTCTCCACAAAAGGTATTACCGACTTGCAGTACATCCCGAACCTGTGGATCAACCACTTCCTGAAAGATGACTGTCTCCTGATCTCCTATGGCGGTAAAATCGAGGAACATCCAGACAGCATCGGTTTTGAAAAATACAGCGGCGTTGATGAGCGTGTGTGGGGCAACGAGATTCTCGATGTGCTGAAAGGCGCCAGGATGTTCTCGGAATATGATATCGCCCCTATCATGGAACAGATCCGTGAGAAGCAGCACATTCTCATTGAGAACTACCCGGACGAGTTCGGGCCCCACAAGTGGAGTTTTGATCTCGATAAATGGATGGCAGAAGAGTACCACTCAGGTCGCCCAACCTATTACAGCAAAGCCATCACAGAAAAGAGAGAAGCAGAGCTGCGAGAACTATATGACAAAAGAGGACAGACAAATGGATGAATGCCAACACGCAATGGAGGAACTCCGCAATATAGTCGAGGGGATCAGCAACCTGCGAGACACAGCATACGCGCACTACTCTTTATTGGTCGAGCGGGTGCTGAAGGATCAAATCACCGACGAGCAGCAGTTAGAACAAATCATGGATGGCCTCTGCGATTTCTGCGATGAGATCCGCTTCATCGATCTTTATCGAAGCCTCTGCCGACATATTTACTACCAGTATCCGCAGCTCGTGGGAGAGCATGTGGCTCTTTTCCGTGCGCTGTTTGAGGGACCCGATGAGAACTGATTTGAGAGAAGATGTATGGAGGTAACCTTCAGTGAAGGTGGCAGATACAAGTTTGCCTGCTACCGCCTCACATATGAAGAAAGCAAGTCTCCAGATAGGATTGCAAAGATCAAAGCCGATCTTGCCTCAAAAGGGAAAGATGGGTATTCCATTGCAATTACTTATGACGTATCTCCCACCCCACCAACGTGGGACACATTCGCCAATTCCTTATTATGTCTGGACGGAAGACTTGAGATGTGGAAGCTAATGCAAGAGAGTTGGCCACATCACAAAGCGGTCGAAGCGCAGAAAGGAGTGAGTAAGATGAGCACATCATATTTCATTTTTACGGAGGTTCTGGCAAATGATCAGTGGCATTGTATCAACCCCCAAGTGATGAAGTTGCTGCCTATCGAACATCTCATTCTTGTTCCAACGCTTCGCTCGGACAGCAGGTATCAGTTTGAAAAAGCATACCGGCAGCTTGAGTACGATGGACACTCGTTCACAGTAGACGAAATGTCAAGAAATTTACAGGCATCGGTGAACGACTGGCTTACCCCAGAGGACAGTGTCCGAATTGCCGTTTGCTACGATGACATCTTGAAGCTACTGAACACTTCCGGCAAAGAACATTCTGCATTTGCTCTTCGATCTGAAGTAGCGGCCTTTCAGAATGATGAATCCGATAGTATTTTGGACTTCGTCTCAGTAGACGAATATCGGAAGATGGAGGATGAACTCAAGAAGGCTTATCAATATTTCGAATGGAATGACCGCTCCGGTGCGTATCGCTATTATGAGAAGATCCAAAAGAAGGTCGCCGCACAGGTCAAGGATTGGAAAGCGATAAACCCTCGGGCAGAAATCACCTCTGTCCGAATAATGCTTTTTTCAACCTAAAGGAAAACACACAGGAGGGTTTCAGATGCAATCGAATAAAGAATCGAACCAAAAGCTGATTGAGCGATTTCCGTTTCTTATGCCCCGTAACCGCTGGACAGGAGAAGTTCCAGAGGATTACGACTATTCCTATACGGAACTGGATTCCATGCCTGACGGCTGGCGAAAGGCTTTTGGGGAGCAAATGTGTGAAGATATCCGTGAGGAATTGGCACATGCCGAGTATCTCGACCAATACCGTATTTCCCAGATCAAGGAGAAATATGGAACGCTCTGTTGGTATGACTTTGGCTGTACAGAGCGGATGCTTCGTGACATCATCCCCAAATATGAGCACCTATCGGCGAGAACTTGCATCAGATGTGGGAACCCTGCAACAAAGGTTTCTACTGGCTGGATCAGTCCCTACTGTGACACTTGTGCTGGAAAAATCAGTCATGCCGAGAGATTTATTTCCATTGGGGAATGGCTTGATAGAAGCAGCAGTGAAGTAACATCGAAAAGGAGCCTAAATGAAAAAGATACCCACTCTCTTTGAACGAGAATTTGAAAACCATCGAATTGTCAGAATACTGCCAAATATCAGCCCTGACCTTGCTTGGGTCATGGCCGGCGAAGGCGTTGCTACCATCAAATGGGACGGTGCCTGCTGTGCAGTCATCAATGGTGTTTTCTACAAAAGATACGATGCAAAACATGGAAAGCCCGTCCCGTCTAACGCAATCAAGTGTCAGGAGAACGCAGACCCTGTCACTGGCCACTTGCCTTGTTGGGTACCTTGTGACCGAACTGCAACCAGCGATAAATGGTTCTGGGATGCGTATGACAGAATGGGAATTGTACCGGATGGAACATATGAGGCCATCGGCCCGCATTTCAGATCTAATCCCCACAACCTTGATACCGATATTTTCAAGCCCCACGGGAAAGACATTGTTGAACTGGATCGGAGCTTCGAGGGCATCCGCACTTATCTGGAAACCCATGTGATTGAGGGGATTGTCTTCTGGAAAGATGGACAGCCTTGGTGCAAAATCAAGCGCACGGATTTCGGACTCCCGTGGGGGAGATGATTACCTGAAGAAAAATGGTAGGTACCACCCATGAGAGAAAAACCGAGATATTATCGACTGGAACTGGATGACTATTCTGCTGCCGCTTTTACCAGTTTCGGAAAATACTATTACGGTACAACGGAGGACTTTCGTTGCTTCTTTAGAGAGCTCACCATTGATATGGCTCTGAAGAAACAATTTGGGGATCTGATATCTAGATTCCAGTCCTTCGAAGAAGGGCAGCAAAACATCAGCCACTACATTGCTTACAGGAAGATACCGTTCCTCGTTCCCGCGCATCTGCTCCACAAGGAAACTGTCATCTTGGAGAATTACGAATGGGAGCACACTAACACATGGGGCTTACCCTACTATATGCGCTGTGACAAAGTCGAATCGGAACATCTCTGGTTTGCTTGTGACGGAGAATACTGCCGCACAGTCAAAGCTGTGTTTTCAAAATTGCAGTATGCTGGGGATGTCGGTCAGTGGAAGCATGTGGGAACAATGCTTTGGGGATTTCCGTGCATTCTCGCTGGGAACCAATTTGGCTTCCGGAATCGGTTAGCGGAATCGGAGAAGCAATTTAAGACCATGGAGGAAGTCCAGCAGGATTGGGAGGTGTTTCTCAAAAGCCCAGATCCTGACTATTCGGAGTTTTGCAATGACATCTTTGGTGATGGCTGACACCATAGGGGGATTCCATGAAAGAGAAATATCAAATCAGATCTCAAGGAAGCAACCTGACAAAGTATCTAGCAGAACAAGAATCGATGAACACTGGCAGGTCTTTCTTCGGCTGTGTCTTCCACTTTTTTGACACTTCATATCATCCAAGCACAAAGGACGAGATCATAATAAACTCACAGAAAAAGAGATTTATATCTTCATACCTAGAAAGCAAAGGCCAAACGGAGGTATGCAGCATGGGCAAATGGCTTGGCTACATGGTGGAACTGTACCACGATGGTCAATGGTACAACATCGACCAGTGGCATCGACACGCAAATGGACAACTCAGACACCACTTTCTGTATACTGCGCCGGAACGAGATATTCTCTCTAGTGCACATGATGAGCTGGCTCTTAGTAGAGAGAGAATCTGCTTTTCTGACCTGGCAGCAGAAACCCAGGATATCATCTGTGCAGAAAATCCAGCTTTCGAACGCAGTACATTCGACTCGTGGGATTTCTTCATTTGGGGCAGCTTCTCTGATTTAGAGACACTGCTGCAAAAGCTCGCTGCAAAAGAAAACGATAAATGCATCTCAAAGGACTTACTCGAAACACTGATCTTCATGATTCGAAACCAAGTCCAGATTTTCCAACAAACCATCCCGTACTCCGTGGCTGATAGGTCATCGGAAATGCCAATCAGGATTATTATCTGTGAATTGTGATTTTTTGATAGCTATTCGCTCCGAAATATGGTAATTGTTCGTGTTACAAAGAAGGAGGTGGAACACCATGATTTATGTAATGTCTGATATCCATGGACAAAAGCGGCGCTTTGATTCCGTCATGAAGCAAATCAACCTGCAGCCGGATGACACTCTTTATATCCTTGGGGATGTGATAGATAGAAATCCAGATGGCATCAAAATCCTTCGCCAGATTATGGCGATGCCAAATGCCAAGATGCTTCTGGGTAACCACGAATTAATGATGATGAATGCTCTCTACTACCCTCCCCCAGAAGATGAGGAGTGGCCCGACCTCTACTACGGGCCCAAGCTGTCTCTGTGGTATAGAAATGGTGGCCAGATAACGCATAATTATCTGAAGCATATAAAGAAAACCATTCGTCAGGAGATATTCGAGTATCTGGAGAAGTTGCCTTTAAACATAGAACTTACTCTGAACAATAGGCAGTTCATTCTGACCCACGCAGCGCCTGTCGAGCTTTATGAAACCTACGGCCATAAATATGAGTGTGAGCGAGACTTTGCCGTCTGGATGCGATTTGACAGTTTCCCTGTTCTGGAGGACTGCACAGTCATCTTCGGACACACGCCAACTATCCGTTTCCAGTATGATAACCCAATGGCAATATGGGATGTAAAGAGCTGGATTGGAATCGACTGCGGCTGTATGCTCCCTGAAAAGGGTGACCCTTGGTCAGGAGCTCTTGGAAGACTGTCGTGTCTCCGACTGGATGATATGCAGGTCTTTTACTCTGAGGAACCTCAATATGACAATCTCAAAATATCGGAGGAACAGCATGATGGATGATGGCAAAGTTACGATTACCATAGAAATCGATGCAGAATTGCTGGCACAGGTAACCGAGGTGCTAAAGCCTTATGGCCTCACGCCGGAAGAAGCCGCGGTGCAGTTCTTTGAATACTGTGCCGATCCAAAGACACAAGGCCATGCGATTGAACTTCTCAAAATATGGAAAGAAGAACAAGAACTTTTGGAGAGGAATGGTGCCAATGCTAAGTAGAGAAGGATTCTGCAAAGCGCTCCGGATGATAAGAGATCAAGAGTCCATTGATGAGCAGTTTAGTAAAGCGCTCAATCTGGTTGGCAATGGTCACTTTGTATTCGGTACCGAAAACAAGTATCTTCTGGCTCTTAGAGATGTTTTGAAAGAAGCGGTCAATGACCAATACGACTACATCGATTGGTGGCTGTATGAAGCAGCCGATGACTTTGAGATATGGGAAGCGGATTGCACCATGAAGTATTGTCTCAAAGAGCCCGAAGCGCTGTATGATTTTATAACCGGTACGCTAAAGCCTGTCCCTGTATCTTCCGGAGAAAGCACATCACAGCAGGAATAAGGGGATGTCAAAATGAAAAGACTGCCGCCACTATCCGAAATGGAACGCATCGAGCAAATACTGCTCGTCGAAAAACTGGATGAAATCCTGAAACGCATTGACAACGAGGACATCGGCTTCGTAATAACAGAAAACGGCCTGCCAGATATGGTCCTTATACCTTTCCGCTGGTTTGCCGAGAACTTTCCGGATGAAGTGCCTGACGGCCTATAAACGACTGGTTTCAAATTGAGATAGATTCTGCCGTTGAGGAGCCGAAGAAAGATGGATGAGAAGTTTAATAGAATACCCGTCAGTATCATCCATTTTGATAAGGATGGCACAGTCACTGATGTAGAGGATTACAACCTCGATAAAGTCGATCCTGCTTTGTGGGCGCTCGAAGGTCTGGCTGCAGCACTGCTCCCTGTCATTCGCGAGTTCTATACGCGCGAAGAAAATGTTCAAGCATTTGAGGCGTGGCTGAAAGATCGGGAAAGTGATCCTCAAAAACACAGCAAGCGGAAATAAGCGCAAAGACGGAAATTGGAGATGAGAGGCTGTATCTATTTTGGTCACTCTTAAAAATACCCAATTCTCCGCTATCATGGGAAATTGAAAGCAAAAAAATATGGCTGAAACAGCCCAAAGCCGCTTCAGCTCTCGATTTTTCCTATTTTCAGCATGCATCTAAATTGGTCACGCATCACACTGAGAAGTCTGAAACCGTAAGGTTTTGGACTTCTTTTTTTCTGTTTGACCCTTTATCTGACCCTTTAACCGTTTTGCAGCTTCTTTCCACAGATGGTGTGCTGCATATAGGCTTCCATTCGATTTGCACTGTCCTGCTTCATCTTCTCCGAAACATGACCGTACGGATATTGCGGTAACAAGCAAGAAAAAGTTTGATGATGACTTTGTTGTTGAAATGATTCAAAATCTCGAAGATGCCAAGAATGTTGATACCATCAACGGTGAAACTTTATTTAGCGCGCCTTCGGCAAGTCTTAGCTTCCGCGGTAAAGGTGCAACTGTAAAGTTGGCTGAAGATGACGGAAACCTCCTAAAGGTTTTCGTTGCCAACAAGCAAACCGCCGGATTTAACCCCTTTGACTAATCTGATCTTGTCCCCTGCTTTGCACCGCACAAGATAACTGTTCCAATGCAAAAAGAGAGCCGCCCCAGGGGCGGCTCTCTTTTTGCATTGGAAATAATCTCACAGGTTGTAGTAGCGCTCAAACTCCGCGGGGTGCGGAATGGCAGCCATCGCCGCGCACTCCTTGCGCTTGGCAGCGATAAAGTTCTTGAGCAGCGCTTCAGGGAATACGCCGCCGCGCGTAAGGTAGTCGTGATCCGCTTCAAGCGCATCGAGCGCCGCGTCGAGCGAAGTCGGCAGGTGGTGAAGCTTGGCCTTCTCCTCGTCGGAGAGGGTATAGAGGTTCACATCATAGGGCCCCCAGCCGTTTGCATGCGGGTCGATCTTGTTTTTGATGCCGTCAAGTCCTGCCATCAGCAGCGCCGCATAGCAGAAATACGGGTTGCAGGTGGCGTCCGGATTGCGGATCTCAAAGCGGCGCAGGTTCGGCGTCTTGGCGTAGGCAGGAATGCGAATGACCGCGCTGCGGTTACTCGTGGCGTAGCCGACGGTAACGGGTGCCTCAAAGCCTGGCACCAGACGTTTAAAGGAGTTGGTAGACGGGTTCGTGATGGCGCAGAGCGAGGAAACATGCTTCAAAAGGCCGCCCATGAACCAGTGCGCCTCCTGGCTGAGGTGAGAGTAACCGTTGTCATCGGAGAACACCGGCTCGCCGTTCTTCAAGAGCAGCATGTGTACGTGCATGCCGCTGCCAGCCTCACCGTAGACGGGCTTAGGCATAAAGGTCGCGGTCTTGCCGTACTTGAGCGCCGTGTTGCGGATGATGTACTTGATCATCATGCTCGCGTCGGCCATCTTGCTCATCTCGCCGAGCTTCGGCTCGACCTCAAACTGACCCGCGCCGCCGACCTCGGGGTGGTGGTACTTGATGGGAATGCCAGCTTCTTCCATGTGCAGGCACATCTCGCTGCGGCACTCATAGGTACGGTCAAGCGGCTTTGCGATATGGTAGTGACCCTGACGGGGAACGATCACGCCGCGGCCGTTGATGTCGCCGTTCCAGTGTGCCTGCTCGGCGTCAAGGCTCATGCCGATCTCGTCCGGCGCGACCTTCCACGCCACATCGTCGAAGAGATAGAATTCAAACTCGGGCAGAATGAGCATGGTGTCGGCGATGCCGCTGTCACGCATATACTGCTCCGCCGCGCGCACGATGTTGCGCGGATACTGATCGAGCGGACGGTTGGCAGGATAGTCGATGATCATGGCATTGCCGGTCATCGAGAGCGTCGGGATCTCGCAGAACGGGTCGATCTGCGCGGTGTCCGGGTCAGGGATAAAGACCATATCGCTCTTTTCGACCACAGCGTAGCCATAGTTCGAGGCGTCGAAACCGATGCCGTCGGTCATGGTCGCCTCCGTGAAGTTCTGTGCAGGAATGGTCACGTGGCGGTACTGGCCGTTGATATCGACCATTTTGAAGTCCACCATCTTGATGCCCTGCTCACGAATGAGCTGCATGACCTCCTGTGCTGTTTTAGCCATTGTAACATACCTCCGAGATTTTTCGGTAAATTCAGCGCGCAGCCTTGCCGAGATAGGCCTCCGCGATAGCTGGATCCTTGAGAAGTTCCTGGCCGGGGCCGAACTTGGTGATGCGGCCCTGTTCAAGAACATAGGCGTTGTCCGCGACGGAAAGTGCCTTGAGCGCGTTCTGCTCAACGAGCAGAATGGTCTTGCCCATGGCCTTGATCTCCTTAATGGTGTCGAAAATCGTGTTGACCAAGAGCGGTGCAAGGCCAAGGGACGGCTCATCTAACATGATAAGGTCAGGTGCGGACATGATGCCGCGGCCCATGGCGAGCATCTGCTGCTCGCCGCCGGAAAGCGTACCGGCGATCTGGTTCTTGCGCTCTTCCAGACGCGGGAAGATCTCATACACGCGCTTGAGGTCGCGCTCGATGCCGTCCTTGTCGTTGCGAAGGTAAGCGCCGATCTTGAGGTTTTCATAGGTCGTGAGGTTTGCGAAGATCTGACGCCCCTCCGGCACCTGGCACACGCCGAGCTTGACGACCTTGTTCGCCGCCGTCGGCAGCGGCTCGCCCTTATAGAGAATCTCGCCGGACTTGTATTTTACAATGCCGGAGATGGCATTCATCATGGACGATTTGCCCGCGCCGTTGGAGCCGATCATGGATACGATCTGCCCCTCCAAAACCTCGAGGGAGATGCCCTTGAGGGCATGGATACCGCCGTAATAAACGTTCAGATCACGAATTTCAAGCATCGCCATCGCCGTCGTCCTCCTTTCCGAGATAGGCCTCGATGACCTCAGGATTGCTCTGGATCTCCGCAGGGGTGCCTTCGGCAAGGGGCTTACCGAAGTTGAGCACGAAAATGCGGTCGGAAACATTCATTACGAGGTCCATGTGGTGCTCAATGATGAGCACGGTGAGGTCGAAGCGGTCGCGGATCTCACGGATAAGATCCATCAGCGCGAGCGTTTCCTCCGGGTTCATACCGGCGGCAGGCTCGTCGAGCAGCAAAAGCTTCGGATTGGTCGCCAGCGCACGGGCGATCTCCAGCTTGCGCTGCTGGCCGTAGGGCAGGTTGACCGCGATCATATCGCGCTGCTCCCAAATGCCCATGATCTTGAGAAGCTCTTCCGTCTTCTCGCGCAGCGCCTTTTCCTGCCAGTAGTACTTCGTCAGCCACTTAGGGCCAACCTTGAAGCGCCAGAGGGACTGAAAGATGTTGTAGTCTGCGCCCGCGTGGCAGGCGGTGAGGACGTTGTTGTACACCGTTTCGCTCTTGAACAGGCGGATATTCTGGAAGGTGCGCGCCATACCGCGGGACATGATGTCGTAGGGCTTTTTCTGGAAGGGCTTGACCTCGGTCTCGCGCATATCGTCCTTAATGATGTCCTCGCCCTGTCCGATGACCGTGCCGTCGAAAATGACGCGGCCTTCCGTGAGCGCGTAAACGCCGGTGATGAGATTGAAGATGGTGGTCTTACCGGCGCCGTTGGGGCCGATGAGCGCGTAGATCTCGCCCTTTTTGATCTTAAAGGAGACATCGCCCACGGCAGTCAGACCGCCGAAGCGCTTGGTAACGTGCCAGAGTTCGAGCATAACATCGGGATCGTGATTCTTAAAGGTGATGTCCGTCATACCAGCGCCTCCTCTCCGCTGCCGTTTCCGCCGTCAGGCGGGGGCAGGTCCTTCTTTTTTCCGGTGAAAATGCGGCCAATGGCACGGCAGATGCGGCCAATCGGAAACTCCTTGCCGCCCATGAGGCCCTTCGGGCGGACGATCATGATGATGATAACGGCAAGGCCGTACATCACAAGTCGCCAGTCGCCCACTGCGCGCAGCAGCTCCGGCAGCGCGCACAGCAGCACCGTGCCGAGCACCGAGCCGGTGATGGAACCCATGCCGCCGAAAATGACCATGATGGTATATTCCGTGGACTTGACCATCATAAACATCTTGGGCTGGAGATAACCGAAGTAGTGCGCCATCATGCCGCCGGCGATGCCGGCGTAGAGCGCGGACATGCACATGGCAAGCATCTTGGAGCGGAAGGTGTTGATGCCGCTCATCTGCGCGGCCAGATCGTCCTCGCGCACGGCGAGCATGCTGCGCCCGTGCTTGGAGTTCATCAGCAGCGCCGTGGCGGTGAGGAAAATGACGACGATCACGAGCGAGCCTGCAAAAGTGGTGTGCAGCGGGATACTCGCAACGCCCTTCGCACCGTCGAGCAGGAAGCCCTTGCCGCCGACGTTGATATTGAGCTGCAAATTGTTGAAGATCAATCGGATCGCCTCGCCCACGCCGAGCGTGGCAATGCAGAAATAGTCGCCCTTGAGGTTGAGCGTGATCTTACCGAGTCCCGCGCCGAGCAGCATGGCGACGAGTCCGGCAAGAATGAGCGAGAGCCAGTACGGCAGGCCAAACGCCATTGTGCAGATGACGGACACGTACGCGCCGATGCACACAAAGCCCGCGTGACCGAACGAGAACATACCGGTGTAGCCCGTGAGGATGGAAAGGCCCAACACGATCAGCAGGGTGTAGCAGGACTGAATGAGGATACCTTCGATGTAATACCAGCTAAACATATCGTTCCTCCCTCCTTATGCCTTGTCTTCCACGACCTTGCCCATCAGGCCGGACGGCTTGATGATGAGGACGAGGATCAGCAGCGCGTACACGAACAGATCGCGCAGGTTGGAGTTGAAGGACGCGACGAAGATCTCCATGATGCCAAGCAGCACCGAGCCGACGATTGCACCGGGGAGACTGCCGAGACCGCCGAACACCGCCGCGACAAAGGACTTGTTCGTGACCTGACCGATGGTGGGCTTGACGATGAAGCGCATGCCGTAGAGCATACCGGCAAAGCCCGCAAGTACACCGCCCATGAGGAAGATGATGAAGATAACGAGGTCGCCGTTGATGCCCATAAGGGTCGAAGCCTTTTCGCTGTAAGCGCAGGCACGAATGGCGAGGCCGACCTTGGTCTTCTGTATGATGAACATCAAAATCAGCAGCGCGACGGACGAAACCACGATCATCAGCAAACTGTCCACGCCGAGGGAGATCCCGCCGATGCTGATGCGGTTATCGAAGATCGGGGGATAGTTTCTGGGGGTTCCGTCGATGGTGGCGATGACGAAGTTTTCAAGGAAAATGGACGCGCCCATCGCCGAGATGATGAAGTAGAGCGACGGGGCGTGGCGCTTACGCAGCGGCGAATAGACCAGGCGCTCGATGATGACCGCGAGCAGACCACTTCCTAAGCCGCACAGCAGGAACGCCGGAAAAAACGAAACGTTCAGCGACGTAAGAGCAAAATAGCCCACATAAGCGCCGACCATGATGACGCCTCCGTGGGCAAAGTTGGAAAAGTTCATAATGCTGTACACCAGCGAATAGCCGACCGACATCAGCGCATACATACCGCCGAGACAGATGCCGTTTACCAGCTGCTGGAGAAAATACTCAAAACCCATGTATAGCCTCCTTTATCCTGTTGACCTCGGGCGCCCCGCACGGGGCGCCCGAGAGTCGTAAAGAAGCAAAATTCATTTGCCTGTGCGGTTTACGGTTACGCGATCTTCGTCTCGAAGATATAGGTCTTGTTCGCGCCGTCGATGCGCTCCACGCAGCCTGCCTTATCAACAGGGTTGTGGTCCTCCGGAGAGATCTTGATGGTGCCGGTCAGACCCTCGACGGTGATCTGCGTGTAAGCGTCGGTGATGGCCTGCGGGTCGTCGCTGCCGGCCTTTTCGACCGCCGCGACCCAGGTCAGGAACGCGTCGTGCGCCATGTAGCCGTTGAGCTCCATCTTCGCGCCGTTGTACTTCTCGGCGTACTCCTTGCGGAAGCTCTCGCCGGCAGGGTCGGTCAGGGAGACGTGGTTGATAACGTAGGAGCCGTCCACCGCGTCGGCAGCGTCGAAGAGAACCTCAGACGCGCAGCCGTCGCCGCCGACCATGGCAAGGTCAATGCCGAGAGTGCGGGCCTGCTTGTGGATCATGATGAAATCCTGATAGAAGATGGGAGTGAAGATGATCTGGGGCTGAGCCTCCTTGATCTTGGTGAGCTGCGCGGTAAAGTCGGTGTCGCCCGCGGTGTAGCCTTCCTCAGCGACCACGGTGCCGCCCTTTTCGGTGTAAACGGCGATAAAGTTATCCTTCAGGCCCTGAGCGTAGTCGTCGTTGACGTCGTAGAGAATCGCAGCCTTGTCATAGCCGAGATAGTCGGCGATGAAGGAAGCGGCGATACGGCCCTGAACGGGGTCGATGAAGCAGACGCGGAAGTTATACTCCTTGAGCACGGGGGTGTCGTCGACGATCTGCACGGTGACCTTCTCGTTGGTGGCCACGGTGGACATATCGGAGATCTTGTACTGGTCGAGAACGGACTGGATGGCGATGCACTGACCCGAGGCGTTCGGGCCGATGATCGCGCAGACCTTATCCTGCGCGCACAGGCGCTTGGCAACGTTGACCGCCTCCTGCGCGTCGCCCTTGGTGTCGTAGCAGATCAGCTTGACCTGCTTGCCAAGCAGGCCGCCGTTGGCGTTGAGATCGTCAACGAGCATCTGAACCGTCTGGCTCTCGCAGGTACCGAAAGCAGCCTGGTCGCCGGTCAGCGAGCCCATCCAGCCGAGCTTGATGACATCGCCGTCGGAACCGCCTCCTTCGTCCTTCGACCCGCAGCCGACGAACAGTGTCGCGAGCATCAGACAGGTCAGGGTGAGAGCAATGAGCTTCTTCATAGATTTGCGCATGGTTTAATCCTCCTTCAAATTGTGGTGACCAATTCCCTCCCGGAATGGTCGGGGCTTGCAGGGGTGGATGTCCGCCGTGCGGGATCGATCCCCGCATTCACGCCGTCCTTACTGATGTGTATGACGCGCAAGAGCGGCAAATGAGTGACAGGGATCTTGTTGCTAAGATAACATCTTGCACAAATGTTGTCAAGCAATATCGAAAAATTGTGGCATTTTGTATAAATTTTAGCCATAATGACGAAAGTATGAAAAAGGCCGGTGTGAGGTCAGAAAACGTCCGTCCGCCCTGTTTGCAACACAAGATTTCCTCCGTCAAAAGTCCTGCCGATGCTTCCACGCCGCAAAAACACCGCGCTGTCTGCGCTCTGTTAAGGGATCTGCCTTTTCACCAATGCCACAGGAGCATTTCCGGTAAAATTCATTCAGATAATGCTTGACAACGCGCACTGCTGCTGGGACTGGTGCTGCTTCTTCCCGCGCTGGAGCCGCTGTTTTCCGTTGCACCGCTGAGCGGCGGCATGGTGGGCACGATCGTAGGGCTTGCCTTCGGCTCCATGGTGATCATTCAGCTGCTAAAGCTGATCCGGCGGTAAGGCTGTTCATCAAAGTTTCGCCGCCTGCCTGTTGAATCACTTTCTTCCATGGACTGCAACAAGGGACGCCGCTTTATCGCGGCGTCCCTTGCTCGATCATATTTCTCTGCTGCCGTCACTTTGCGGCAAGCTGCGCGACCACGTCGAGCAGCACGTTGGCGCCCGCGGCGACATCGGCGTCGCGGGTCAGCTCCAGCGGGTTGTGGCTGATGCCGCGTACGCTGGGGACGAAGATCATTGCCGTAGGGCAGATGCGCGCGAGCATCTGGGCATCCTGCCCCGCGCCGGAGGTCATACGGCGGCAGGAAAGAGAACGTGCGGCAGCGGAATCTTCGACGAGGCGCACGATACCCTCATCAAAGAGCACAGGGGCAAAGCGGCTGAGCCGTTCGGTCGTGATCTTGACGCGGTCTGTCTTTTCCAGTTCCGCGAGGTAGTCGGCAAGCGCCTGTTCCTCGTCGCAAAGCTGCGCTGCATCGGGGTTACGGACGTCCACGGTGAATATCGCCTTGCCGGGGATCACGTTGATGGCGTTCGGCTCGAAGGCGATGCAGCCGGTGGTGGCGACGGTGCGGCTGCCGGGCAGCTCACAGCGGCTGCGCAGGAAGGTCATAACCTTTGCCGCGGCAAGCCCCGCGTCCGCGCGGTATACCGTCGGCGTGGTGCCGGCGTGGTTCTGTTCCCCCTCGATGGTAATGCGCTGCCATGAGATGCCCTGAAGATCCTCGACTGCGCCGATGGTGATTCCCTCGGTCTCAAGAATAGGCCCCTGCTCAATGTGTGCCTCCACGAACGCGCAGGGCTTGAGGAATCCCGGCGCGACAGTGCCCGCATAGCCGATGCGCTT
>ULWN01009115.1_pt1 | contig 16829 bp, 16 predicted proteins | sample 1960371 | NCBI WGS metagenome assembly ULWN01 (sample SAMEA4835813, study PRJEB28245) | human gut metagenome | biome: gut microbiome; material: fecal sample | place: Denmark | collected 2008 | reverse complement strand
TTTACGCCGATATTTTTAAGCCTTGCGAGCAGTTTTTCCGACGCCGTTCCTGCCTGCGCGATACCGGTCAGATCGCCTTTCACATCGGCCATAAACACCGGCACGCCGATTTCCGATAGAGACTCCGCCAGTTTTTGCAGCGTGACAGTTTTACCCGTCCCCGTTGCGCCAGTAATCAGCCCGTGACGGTTAGCCATTCCCGGCAGTAAAAACAGTTCTGTGTCCGGCGTGCGGGCAATTAACAGGGGTTCGCTCATGAGATTTCCTCCAGTTTCCTGCCTGGAGTATAGGCAACGGCTGTGCACTCTTCACCGCTAAATTCAGCAGATTGCGAGACGCCTTCCAAAGAGATTTAAGTGCCGGGCGACAGGCTCCCGGCAAAGGGATCAGAAGTCGGCTTTCAGGACCACGCGGTAGCGCGCTTTACCATCGCGTACATGCTGGATGGCGTCGTTAATTTTCGACATCGGGAACAGTTCGGTGGTCGGCGCAACCTTGCTGCGGGCGGCAAAACGCATCAGCTTACGCAGCTCATAAGGCGTGCCGGTAGCAGAACCAGAGATGCTGCGGTCGCCCGCAATTAACGTAAAGGCCGGAACAGACAGCGGCGTGAGAACCGCACCGACCGTATGGAAATTACCGCCATAGGTCAGCGCCTCAAAATAAGGCTGCCAGTCGAGGCTGACGTTCACAGTATTGATAATGAGATCAAACTGCCCCGACAGGGCTTTCAGTGCCTGCGGATCGCGGCTATTCACCACTTTATCGGTACCCATCGCCAGTACTTCCTGCTCTTTCGCCGGATTAGAACTAAAGGCCGTCACCTCGCATCCCATTGCGTGCAGAAGTTTTATAGCGATATGCCCCAGCCCGCCAATACCAATTACCCCAACGCGGCTGGTAGCAGTGATATGGTGCATCAACAGTGGTTTAAAGACCGTGATACCGCCGCACAACAGCGGCCCGGCGGACTCGATATCAATATTTTCTGGCAGTGGAATCACCCATTGCCAGTCCGCACGCAACTTCTCGGCAAAGCCACCGCGATTCATAATCGTCGGCACCGCACCTTGCTTGCAGTTGATCTGATTACCGCTAATACAGGTGTCGCAGTGACCACAGCTACGCGCCGTCCAGCCAATCCCGACACGCTGACCGACCTGCAAACCTTTATCCTGCGCGGCGCTCCCGAGTGCCACCACGCGCCCAATCACCTCATGCCCGGCAACCAGCGGATATTGTGAAAATCCCCATTCGTTATCGATCATCGACAGATCGGAATGACAAATCCCGCAGTAATCCACCTGCACTTCAACATCTTGTGGCTTCAGCTCACCGGGATCGTACTCATAAACTTCCAGTTCGCCGCCCGCTTCTTTTGCGGCATAGCTTTTTATCATCGACATTTTTGGGTCCTTCTCTGGTGTTGTTTGGGAAGTGTAGAGCATGGCAGGGCGGGGTGCCTGGAGTGTGACAAAGGTTACATATCGCTGAGTGTAATGCTGAAAATTTCAGCACTTAGCGAGGTGGGTGCAAGCTGGCGCTTGCATGGTGGCGTGCGACAGGTATAATCCACAACGTTTTCCGCATACCTCTTCAGTGCCGAAGTGGCGAAATCGGTAGACGCAGTTGATTCAAAATCAACCGTAGAAATACGTGCCGGTTCGAGTCCGGCCTTCGGCACCAAGTCTTATCTAAGTCGTTGTTTTAAAACAATTTAATCCATAATTTTGCTTGAAATCGCGTAGCCCCTCTTACAAAAGGGTATACGAGGCGATGTCTCAGCGATATAAACTCTATCGTCGAACCAGCGGCATTTATGTTGTCCGCATTAGCATTCCCCAACGTTTTCGTCGATACGCAGGACAGTGTGAGATTCACACTTCAACAGGCACTCACGATCTTCATGAAGCAAAGCAGAAGTCCGCGCTCCTGTTGGCGGTCTGGTATCAGACCTTACAAGAGTATGAACAATTGGATTATCGAACTTTAAGTGACTGCGCCCCGCTGCTTGCTGGTGAGGGTATGATCTCGCTTTCTAACTTTGCTCAGTCAGTTGAGTTGCCTGTTGCGCAATTAATACAGGCGGTGATGAACCGTAATCTGCCCGTATTCTGGCTGGCGACGGGGCAGGCTGGCTTTTATGTTGCAGCGCTCTCTGAGGCTGAGCTAGACCCGCTTGATGGCAGTTACGTTCTTAATTATGGCGAAGAGAAGGGTATCGAGGGGGTTGCTAAAGGCTATCTGCAACTCACTGCGCAACCAGCACATTTACGTAACATTATTAGCGACGGTTATTCAGAAGCTTCGGTGTTCAAAACTGCCGGAAGCGACGCTAAAGGCGGTTGGTTTTTCACCTCCGGTTGGCCGGTAATTAAACCCGATACGCTTTTGATCAATAAAGTCCATGCAGAAAGCCTAAGGCTTGATTGGCTGGCTAAGACCACGCCTCCAGTCGCTAGTGTTCATCCTACCGTGCCTCTTGCCGCTCCTGCCCCTACTATCGATAACGAGTATGTTAATCGAAAGTATTACACTAAGAATCTGTCGTGGTTATGCTCTGAATATCTAAAGCATCGGCGCAAGGGCAAGGTATCGGAGTCGGCTATAAGTGATATCCGTAACTATTTCAGCTTTATGATCGAAGCGATGGGTGACATTCAGTTGGAAGATTTTGATCGCGATTTCCTCCGGGCTTATGAGAGCAAACTGCGCACGATCCCAGCAAACCGTAATTTAGTCAAAGCTAAATATGGAGTGAAAACGCTGGATCAGTTAATCGCCAAAGCGGCAGAATGCGGCGATAAATTGATGACTGAGGAATCCGTTAGGAAGTATATCAACGGCATTTATGGTGCAATGAAGTGGGCTGTTGCTGACGGTAAGCTACTGAAATCGCCATGCGAAAACTTTTTTCCATCCGATGATAAAGATGAGCGAGATCAGGATCACACTGACATATTTGAACCGCATGAAATTAAAGCGATTTTTTCGTTACCGTGGTTTGAGGCTGGAACTGTTGAACGCAATGCGCAAGGGCGATTCCATCAATATTGCCCGTTTAACTATTGGGCACCTTTGCTGGGCTTGATGACGGGGGCGCGAGTTAATGAAATCGCTCAGTTACTGCTGAGTGATGTTCTGGCAGACGACGGCGTCTATTATTTGAACCTTGAAAGCGATAATGAAAGCGGAAAGAAACTCAAAAATGCTAATGCTCGCCGCAAGATTCCGCTCCATTCAAAGCTGATTAGTCTCGGTTTCATCGACTACGTGAACGCCTTAAAAGATGCAGGGTATACCCGTCTCTTCCCGGAGCTTAAACCACATAAAACAAAAGGCTATGGTAGGCCAGTTTCCGCATGGTTCAATGAATCGTTGCTTGCGGGGCGGTTGAAACTCGAGAGGAACAGAAGCAAATCTTTCCATTCTTTTCGCCACTCAGTTTCGACTTTGCTCAAGGAGAAGGGCGTTAGCTCAGAATTACGAGCGCAGCTACTTGGGCATGTGCGCGGCGAAACTGAAACGGAAGTGCGATATAGCAAAGACCTCAAACCAATTCATATGATTGAAGTCGTGGAGAAAATTGATTTTTCGTTACCTGATATAGCGGAATTCAACATTCCTGACGGGCTGGATGCTGTCAGAGATGCGTTGCGAAGAAAGCGTGGCAAACAAACAGGTTGAATCAGTTACTATTCAGTTGAGTGATGCTTGAATGCGCTGGGACGCTTCCTGGCGCGTTTTTTATTAAGGGTGGTGGATTTCATAGTGCTGAATTTGGAGACGCTCAAAACACGTTTGGTGAAACTTGATGACCTACGATTGCACCCGCAGCCCTTCTACGCTTTCTGATGGTAGATTTATCACTGTTTTAATGCTGGCCTCTATGTTGCCAATGATGTCTTCGCGCGGGCCGCTGCGCCAGTCATCGCTTGCGTAAAAAGCGTCGAGAACCGTAGTCATGCTTTTAGGGCTGACAAAGGCGCGAATCAGGTAATAGCAGTCCGGGTCATGCAGAGAGTTACCAAACGAAACAACATCGATCCCGTGGCGTTGGTGTAGGGGAACACTGATTTCCTGCATAATGGCGTGAAAAGCGGCACCGCTGCCTTTGCGTAAGGTGTATTGCAGTATCTCGACGGTTCTCAAAGCATTATCTCCGCGTCGCCTCTGGACGGCTCCCTTGTTGATAGCAATAAAGTAAACCGGACTGGGCCATGAAGCTACTGCTAATCAGACAGTCATCCGTAAGCAAAAGCTGCGATATGCGGTTCAAACGCGCTGTAAGGCTCTCTGGCGAGTGTTTTAAAGAAGGTAGTCGAAATCATGGTGCAGAATTCGCGGCGCTCTCATAGAGTGACTGGCGAAGCCAGTTGAAACAAGCGTAGCGGAGTTCGAGCAATCAATGAGAAATCTGGGCGAGCTTTAAGCTTTACCGCGCTTCTTAACTTTTGAGTCTGTTTGGCTCTATAAGGATAAGCCTGCCGCCGTGGAAATTTTCGGACGCTATGCCTGAGAGGGGCGCTTCCAAACCTAGGGCATCCACTTTTTCGCTCCCAACTTATCTGGCTGCATTTACACCGCGAACACGTTGAACGTTAGCAGCTTCTGGTTCGTATTTGGTTGTTACGCAGGAGAGGTAAAAACGGCAGGTTTACTTTTGACGGCAACGCCATAAGACACCAAACAGCAGAGAAGTGTAATTGTTAAAAATGTTAAAACATAACTTGTTCTTTAAGATGTAAACCCTTCCTCGGGGGGGAAGCCGGACATATCAACCATAAGGCCATCTGAGAAGATAGCCTGTAGGTTGCTCGGTTCCCCTTGCCAGATGAAGATCAAGTCTTCCTCGTGGTGTGACGACCTTTCTTGAAAGATGCATTATGCGCAAAAGAAGCTACTCAAGAATCCGCCGATAGCTACTTTCACCCTCTGCTTGGCTGCATCAAACGCTTGCGCGCCCTACCTACCACAATCAACGTTACGCAGAGTTCCCATCCTGACGTCTTCCGCTAAACAGCGGTGATCTCCACCTACCCGGACCGGTTTACCGCATGAGGTAGGTGTCAGGAGAGAAGCTAGCACACCATCATTTTAAAGAAAAGTCATATATATCATATGGCTGCGTTCATATTCTGAACGCAGTTATCGATGTTAACCTAAAGGTATGAGAACACTGTCGTTTTTCATATACAAAGGGTGCTTCGGCTCACCTGTAGCGTTTAAGACGAAGCACATTGTGCTCTCTGGCAATAGCTGTCGGACGGTCGTTGAGCGTTTGAGGTGTCTTCCTTCATTTCCCCATGCGGCGACAACCAGTCCGGCACCGCTAACAAGACGTATCAAGTGGCTATCGTTATCTTTGCCAATGGGATCAGACGCTTTCATCATTTCATGTCGCTGGGTGTGAACGAATGCGAACAGGTTGGCCATGTATACGCCACCGTAGCCCCAGCTTTTGGCAAACGATATGCAGCGGCTCAAGGTGCGATCATCCTTCTCAGCATCGGCGTATGAAGGGTTTAGCCCTATGAAAAGGGCATATGGTTTTGATTCGTCCCAGACTCGTGATAACGAGTAGCGATATTGACCGCACGGTGAAAAATCGCGTCTTTAATCATTTCGGTTGTCCTTATGAAGTGATGGTTTCAGCCTAACATGTCTTTATCCGTTTTAAGCGCCAACAAACGACCGTTTTCTGGCACCTCCCAATCGCACGCTTTCACACTGTTGGAAAAATAGCCTTGGCTTTTCTGGCAGGCCATCCTAATGTTGGCCTCGTTTTCTGGCAGGGGTCAGATGGGGAGATAACAATGGCAACTTTTGGCTACGGACGTGTTTCGACATCGCAGCAGGATACTGAGAACCAACGGCTGGAGCTTGGGCAGGCTGGGTGGCAAATTGATTACTGGTTTGCCGATGTTGTTAGCGGGAAGGTTCCGGCAATGCAACGTAAAGCATTTTCTGAAATGCTCAATAAAATCCGCGATGGTGAAACGTTGGTGGTAGCGAAGCTTGATCGTCTGGGGCGTGATGCGATTGACGTCTTGCAAACGGTAAGGGCGCTGGCTGACCGTAATATCAAGGTTCTTGTCCACCAGCTTGGTAACACAGATCTCACTTCTGCCGCTGGGAAGTTGCTATTATCTATGCTCGCCGCGGTTGCGGAGATGGAGCGTGATCTGCTGATTGAGCGCACTCAGGCGGGACTATCACGAGCAAAAGCCGAAGGTAAGAAATTGGGCAGACCTCCTAAAATCGCGTCAGAAGCCCGTAGAGAGATTTTAGAGAAAAAGAATAGCGGTTTGAGTATCAGTGCGTTAGCGCGTCAATATGGCGTTTCAAGAGCGACTGTAGCAGCTATTACCGATTGAATATGGAGAGTTTATGGCTTACACAGCAACTGTTATCCCTGTAATGATTGCTTCTCCTGGTGATGTCGCTGAAGAGAGACAAGTCATTCGTGAAATGATCCATGAGTGGAATGATATAAATTCAGCTCGTTCAAAAGTAATGTTGACACCAATTGGATGGGAAACTCATACATCACCCGAATTAGGAGTTAGGCCTCAGGAGTTGATTAATCAAAGATTATTAGTAGATTGTGATTTATTAATCGGTGTGTTTTGGACTCGTCTAGGCTCACCGACTGGGAACGAGGCCAGCGGAACAGTCGAAGAAATCCACCGTCATTTGAATGCGGGAAAACCGGCAATGATTTACTTTTCCTCAAAGCCTGTTGCCCCTGAAAGCCTTGATAGAGAACAATATGAGTCTCTTAAATTGTTCAAAACTGAGTGCATGCAAAAGGGATTGATAGAGTCTTTTAATGACTTATCTGATTTCAAAGAAAAAGTCCGTAGGCAACTTTCGATAATTATTTCTAGTAGCCCTTATTTGTCTTCTCTTATATCTACCATTAACAATTCTCCTGATGCGAATACAAGTCAATCTTTGCCAGAAAGTAATTTGTCCGCCGATGCACTCAGTTTGCTGAAATTAGCATGTGTCGATGATAGCGGAACAATTTATGTGATAAGGCATTTAGGTGGCACGGATATTCAAGCGGGAAATCAATCCTTTGGTGGAAGTTCGGCTAGAGAGGTAGCCCGTTGGGAGGGCGCACTTAACGAACTGTTATCCTTTGATTTTGTGATTGAAAGAGGGGCAAAAGGACAAATGTATTATGTTACTCATAAAGGCTGGACATTTCTTGAATCTTTAAATGAATAATTAAATGCGAGGTCATTACATAAGTTTATTTTTGATGTTAGGGTGAATTCCCTCACATTTTTATTCGAAAGAGGCCGCAATGACTTCTCCTGTTTTTGCGTTGAAAACACAAAAGTATTGAAGCGGAGCTAGCATCCCCAAGCTGTTAACTACCTTAGCTTGTTGCCCAAATGCCTGAATAATCTTCGCGTTCTCATCGTGCCAGAGATAAGTATTAAATACAGGCGCTTCGCTTTCTTGCCACACATGGCGAAACTTCGCTTTCTCATCCATTACCTTTTTGCACTCCCTGACCGGGTTATGGTGCGTTTTCGCATAGCATTCCGGGTTGTCATCTGCACATACGATATCTTTTCGTGCTGTCTGATGCTCAGCACCTACAGCAGAAAAGGCGCATACGCCCAGCACCAATGAGAGAGTGCCCAGAGCACCCCATACAGTTGCGCGTAGCGTGCTGATGTGCTGCTTTGATACAGCATGGGCAACTACACTATAACTGGCCCAGCTAATCGCGGCTCCCGCTGCAATCGGTAATAAAAAGTCTGCTCCCGTCATGATTCCCTCACTTTCCAAACCACATCGCGCCTGATAGCGAACGCTGGTGACGCCCAACCGATGATGATCATCATACTTGTTGGGTTTTAAATGTCACCATTGGTGTTTGTTTTGAATCAAAAAGGATTGTCATGATACAGCCGATGAATGCTAGTGACTAAGCTCGCTGAAGTGAGATTGGATTCAAAATATCTCATATGGAGCGTGGCCTTACAGTGGTCAAAATTGCACATTCAGTGCATGAAAAAATCCCTGAGAATACAGTTTGGCGAGCGGGTAAAAGAACTGCGCATTGCCACCGGATTGAGCCAAGAGGCCTTTGCCGATCGGTGCGGGTTTGCACGTAGTTATATGAGCAGAATTGAACGTGGTGGCTCTAATGCGTCTCTGGATGCGATTGAGGTGCTGGCTAACGCTCTGAGCGTTGAGCCGTGGCAGTTGTTAGCGCCTGGCCCATCTGAAGATAACGACTCGGAACTGTTGGTTCCATACGCAGCCGATGGTTCCTGTTTTCACCCCGGTTTGGCGAGCACCCGTGATGGTTCGTTTGGCGTAGGTGATAAAGCGGCTCAGAAGCGTTTTGGCACGTTTGCTGAAGCTCTTGAGTATCTTCGTAGCATGGAGACAGCAAAATGGCGTAGGCCTAATCCTAGCGGCAACTGGGGTATCGTATCAGCGGTTCGGTGGGACAAACTGAGAAAGTAGCTCAAGTGTAAGTTTATGAATTTTTATGCTGTATGGATGAACAGTATTCATTAGATGCTGATAGTCTTATGTTTCATCAGCCCTTTGTTTCTATAAGAGTGAATAAAACAGCAAAATGCGGGTGCGTTACGGTGGCGTTTCGCTTTGGCTCTTAATGGCTTAATTCATATAAATAACATTGAGTTAAATAGTTATTCTGAACAAGGTCTGCCGGGGTCTAACTGGTTTCAAAATCCGAACGCAGTGGCGTTTATTCAACGTCCACATAGCTGACAAATGTTCTTTCCTCCCGACTCGGCAGACCTCCAGAAACATTAAAAGGCAGGTATGGCACGTTGATGTTTTATGCCGCCACGAACACTCGGTTTGATTCCGTCCAGCGGATCAAACTTAATATGTAGCCCCTAGAACAAAAAGGTCCTACGATTGCTCTCTTAACAGCTAACAGGAACGTGATTACAGCAGGTTATAGAGACTTAGGTTCGAGTCCGGCCTTCGGCACCAAGTTACTAAATTCCTTACAATACAGTTAGTTAGACGATTAAATCTGTCTCTTTTGCCTGTAAGAAATGCTCTGTTATGTCCCTTGAAAAAGCCGCTGTGGTTGATAGTGGTAATTGGGATGTTAACTCATAGCGGCGTGTCGTTCCAAGCGTCAAACACGTACTGACTCAACTTGAAAGCTATGACGTAGCCACCGTCTCTAAACAATCCCAAAACTTTTAGTGCAGCGCATTTTAGCCCGATGCCCCCATTCTGTCGCCGTCGCGAGACGCCGCAGGGGATAAACAGGTTTATGGTGGTCACGGTACTTGCAGACCATATGCAAGCTCTGCCAGCGGTTCGGCCTCGCTCCCCTTGGGTACATGGTCATCCTGATAAGCCTCACTAACTGACATAACCCTGATGAAGTCGCAAGAGGCTCCGCTTGTTGTCTTACCACCAACGGGGCTTTATGGATTCTATTGCTTAATATATGATTGTATCAAACTTAGACTGCATAATTTAAACGAACATAACAATCAGGCAGGGGAAGAATGATAAAGCCATTTTCTGTGAGGTATGGTCATGTTGACGTTAGAGAGCATGTCCAGCTGAATGATCTTAATTCTGATACACGCATGGCATTGTGGAATTGCTTATATCTTTTCCTTTGGACTAACAATCGTCAAACTGCTACAGCAACAAAATGTGCGCAGTCTGTGTGGATATATTATCTAAATCAACCTGCGGATAATATTCCTCGTTATGAAAGTGGATACAAAAGTGATAAGACGTTGCTGACTGCTATCCGAGATTATATATATGGGGAAGCATGGTATTTGGTATATGATTTAATTGAGTTCATCATTGAGAGAACTAATTCATATATTAATCTATCGAAGCATCTCAATTCCATCTTTAAAAAGCATGGCGTTGGTTATACCATAATAAATGGTTGTATTACTCCTATTTCAAATGATAACGAAATTGAAAGTGTTCAGAACGCAGTTGATAATGGCACTGATTCATCGCGTAGCCATTTCGAAAGGGCGTTACAACTAATGACGGATAGAGAGCAGCCAGACTACAGAAACTCGATTAAAGAGTCTATCTCTGCAATTGAATCTTTATGCAGGAAAATCACGGGCAATGATAAAGGAACCTTGGGGGCTTGTCTTAAAGCTATAGAGGAAAAAGGATATATACACTCTGCAATGAAAGGCGCTTTTAGTCAGCTCTATGGTTATACAAGTGATCAGGGTGGAATACGTCATGCGCTAACAGAAGAAGATGTAAATCCTACCTTAGCTGAAGCTAAATTTATGTTAGTCACTTGCAGTGCGTTCAGTAATTATCTGTTGTCAAAAATAAGTGATTAATTACAGGTTTATAGTTACGAGTGGGTTAGTTACCCACTCCCTTTAAAATTATTCACCAGACTCTAATCTTTTTTCTCTTTTCTCATCTCTCCTTTTTATTGCCAAATCGTGTTGCTCTTGCAGATACGTGCGTTCTTCGTTTCTATCGCTTGAAGTATATACGTCTGCTTTTACTTTTTTAGCTCCTTGTGCAATAGGTTTCCAATCCTCTCTTATACCTTTAATTTGTTCTGCAATTTGCGTCAATGGGCTTCTCGCTCCTAGATAACTTATTCCTTCAAATGTCGCCATGTCATACACATATTCATTTGTTTCTCTATCGTTTGATTTAGGTTTGCTTGCCCAGCTTATATTAATATTATAAATTTGATCTTTGATTTGTTCATACTTACAGAGATTGCTGGTAAGTGATTGCCCATTTTTTAACACGCTTACCTTACTAAACGGAATCTCACTTTTTTCTCTATGCTCCGCATTTACTAGTGGAGGATCAAACACAACCTCAACATTATAGGCAGGTGCGTTCCCTGTATTAGCAATGTTAATATCAAAGTAAAAAGCGGCCCAAGGGTTTGGCTCAAGTGTTACAACTATATGGGGTTGAGCTGATGCGTCAACCATTCTTTTTGTCTCGTCTGCTCTGAAGTGGTGAAGTGGTTTACTGAATTTGGCCACCTGAACAGAGGTGATATGCTCACCTCAGAACAACACAGGTGCTCCAATGAAAAAAAGAAATTTTAGCGCAGAGTTTAAACGCGAATCCGCTCAACTGGTTGTTGACCAGACATACACGGTGGCAGATGCCGCCAAAGCTATGGATGTTGGCCTTTCCACAATGACAAGATGGGTCAAACAACTGCGTGATGAGCGTCAGGGCAAAACACCAAAAGCCTCTCCGATAACACCAGAACAAATCGAAATACGTAAGCTGAGGAAAAAGCTACAACGCATTGAAATGGAGAATGAAATATTAAAAAAGGCTACTGTGAGCCTGTTCAGGATTCTGTGTAAATACCTTTTCTCAGAAGTGGCCGTCCAGGCGGTCACCGAACTCGATAATAAAGCGGCTCATTGCCATACGCCAGTCCCGCAGTGGCATCGTCCATTTCTGTGAAGCCGCCTGGATTGCCAGCCACACCACTTTTTTCACCGAGTCGTCTGTCGGGAACACTTTACGCTTTTTGATCGCATGGCGGATCACGCTGTTTAGCGACTCGATGGCATTCGTCGTATAGATCACTTTGCGGATGTCCGTTGGATAAGCGAAGAACGTGGCAAGATTCGGCCAGTTAGCCTGCCAGCTTCGGCTTATCTGAGGATAGCGACAGTCCCAGGCCGCAGCGAACGCTTCCAGTGCCTGCTGGCCTGCCTCTTCCGTGGGAGCCTGATAAATCGCTTTCAGGTCGCGAGTGACGGCTTTGTAGTCCTTCCATGACACGAAGCGCAGGCTGTTGCGCACCATATGCACGATGCATAACTGGATGCGGGCCTTCGGATATACTGTGTTGATGGCATCCGGGAAGCCTTTCAGGCCATCCACACAGGCGATGAGGATATCGTTCAGACCGCGGTTTTTCAGTTCAGTCAGCACATTGAGCCAGAACTTCGCCCCTTCATTTTCGGCCAGCCACATACCCAGCAGTTCTTTCTGACCTTCGATATTGATGCCCAGTGCCAGGAACACCGATTTGTTGATGACGCGACTGTCCTGCCGAACTTTCAGGACGATACAGTCAAGATAAACAATGGGGTAAACAGCATCCAGTGGTCGGTTTTGCCATTCTACAACCTGCTCCATCACGGCATCGGTAACCTTTGATATCAGTGCCGGTGAAACATCTGCGTCATACAGTTCTTTGAACGCAGCAGCTATCTCACGGGTGGTCATCCCTTTGGCATACAACGAGAGGATCTGGTTATCCATCCCGGTAATACGGGTCTGATTTTTCTTTACCAGTTGTGGTTCGAAGGTACCGTCACGATCGCGCGGAGTACGCAGTTCCAGTGGACCGTCGCCTGTGATAACGGTCTTTGTGGAAAAACCGTTGCGGGAGTTAGCTCCTGGTCTGGACTGATTTTTCTCATACCCAAGATGGTGTGTCATCTCTGCATTGAGAGCGGCTTCAACGCTGAGCTTTTTCAGCAGCCGATCAAACTGACTGAGGTCTTCAGGGGTTTTGAGGTTTTTGGCCAGTTCGTTAGCCAGAGCCTGTAACTGTTTTTCGTCCATAAATTAACCTTCATTTGATGCTGGATTGAACATATCAAAATCAGGCAATTACACAAATCTATGTACAGGCTCGCTACTGTAGATTCAATCTGTCAATGCAACACCCCTTTCAATTATCTCTTTCGGTGTTTTGAACTTCAGTGTCTTTCTCGGTCTGTTGTTTAGCTGAGCAGCAACCAGATCTAGTTCATGTTGAGTATATTGGGCAAGACATGTCTTTTTAGGAAAGTACTGCCGAATTAGCCCATTTGTGTTCTCATTTGTTCCCCGCTGCCAAGGACTCTGAGGATCGCAGAAGTAAACTTTAACGCCGGTGCTGACAGTAAATTCTAGATGTCTGGCCAGTTCCATTCCTCTGTCCCATGTCAGTGATTTTCTGAGTTCTGACGGTAAACTCAGGAATTTGTCGGTAAGAGCCTGATTTACTGAGACAGAATCTTTGCCCCTGAGTCTAAGGATGATCGTATAACGTGATTTTCGGTCTACAAGTGTGGCTATATGAGAGTTTTTTGTACCTGAGACTAAATCGCCCTCCCAATGCCCCAGAGAGCGTCTGTTATCGATATTTCGGGAACGTTCGTGAATTGGTGTTCCGTTCACTATGTTAATCGTACCTCTTTCGCCTTTGCGGGTATGACGCCTGCCATGGCGAAGGCTATGCGACCGTCGCAGATGCTGTATATTCAGGTGGTGTAGCGCTTCACGGCTACGAAAGTACAGCGTTTTATAAATTGTCTCAGGTGATATTCGCAGCGTTTTTTGACGTGGTTTTGTTCGCCTTAACCATCCTGATATTTGCTCTGGAGACCATTTCATCTCCAGCTTTTCCAGAACAAGCTTTCGCAATGGTAAATTTTGATCCAGTAAGCACGGTTTTGGCCTTTTCGCCATTCTGTTGGCTCGGTTATTAGCATCAACAGCTTTGTAATAGCGTCTGCCCCGATTACGCTGAACTTCACGTGAGATCGTCGAAGGACTGCGATTCAGCGCAGTAGCTATCGCACGAATGCTCATTTTGGCTGACAAACCAGCTCGTATCTCCTCGCGCTCAGACAGTGTCAGGTGAGCTACAGCCCGCTTACGCTCATGGGGTTTTATGCCGCCAGTATCCCTTAACATAGTGAAGATCGTTCCGGGTTTTGAACCCAGGATATTCGCTATTTCACTGAAGCCTGTTCCGTTCTTCCATAGTTCAAAAACAGAGGCTTTTTCCTCTGCTGTAAATGTTCGTCTCATTCAAAAAACCTCCGCAACCCCATGTTTTCACATAACTGTTGCGTTGACCAATTGAATCTACAACCGCGCTCTTGATGTCAGACTCCCTGAACAGTTCTCGATAATCAGGAAACTCAGAGCGCATTATCCTGTGGTCACACTCTGCCATGTGTTCGGGGTTCATCGCAGCAGCTACAGATACTGGAAAAACCGTCCTGAAAAACCAGACGGCAGACGGGCTGTATTACGCAGCCAGGTACTTGAACTGCATGGCATCAGCCACGGCTCTGCCGGAGCAAGAAGCATCGCCACAATGGCAACCCGGAGAGGCTACCAGATGGGGCACTGGCTTGCTGGCAGACTCATGAAAGAGCTGGGGCTGGTCAGTTGCCAGCAGCCGACTCACCGGTATAAGCGTGGCGGTCATGAGCACGTTGCTATCCCGAATCATCTTGAGCGACAGTTCGCCGTAACGGAACCAAATCAGGTGTGGTGCGGTGATGTGACCTATATCTGGACGGGTAAGCGCTGGGCGTACCTCGCCGTTGTTCTCGACCTGTTCGCAAGAAAACCAGTGGGCTGGGCCATGTCGTTCTCGCCGGACAGCAGGCTTACCATGAAAGCACTGGAAATGGCATGGGAAACCCGTGGTAAGCCCGTCGGGGTGATGTTCCAGGCGATCAAGGCAGTCATTATACGAGCAGGCAGTTCCGGCAGTTACTGTGGCGATACCGGATCAGGCAGAGTATGAGTCGGCGTGGAAACTGCTGGGATAACAGCCCAATGGAGCGCTTCTTCAGGAGTCTGAAGAACGAATGGGTGCCAGCGACGGGCTATGTAAGCTTCAGCGATGCAGCTCACGCAATAACGGACTATATCGTTGGATATTACAGCGCACTAAGACCGCACGAATATAATGGTGGGTTACCACCAAACGAATCAGAAAACCGATACTGGAAAAACTCTAACGCGGAGGCCAGTTTTAGTTGACCACAACAGACTACCTGAAGGGAGCCGCGGTCGCCTAGCAGTTGCAGTAGCAGGAGATCATCCAGCCGCAGTACAGGTCACGATGACTCTGGTTAATGATACCGGCTTTGACCCCGTATTTTCCGGCTCTATCGCTGAATCATGGCGTCAGCAGCCGTGCACACCATCCTATTGTTGTGACTGGGAGGCTGCCACCATGCTTCGCGCTTTCCCTCTGGCGAAAAAGGGAGAAGGACGGGCCCGTCTGCCTTCACTTTATGCCAGCTTCGGTAAGCTGGGTGAGACACCGACTCATAAAGATATCATTGATAACAATCGATCCATCAACTGGCCTGTATAACGTGGCTGCCGGTGATTAAGAAAGCTGCACCTACCTAAGTAGTAGCAAACGCACACTTTTTAGAAAAATCGATGGTCAGAAACTGGATTAGCAATTCCGTTCCAGGGTTGCTTTTGATTTACGTTGGCGTCTGATCATTGATTTATCCTCAAAAGCCCAACCTCATTGGTAATGAACCAGCTCCGTGAATGTCCGCTCTGGCACAGAGCGAAATTTTTTGATCTCCCCCCCTGAAATCTAAACTTAGTCATGTCACGTTTTTGGGTTTCTAAAATTTTAACTTCGCGTTTTTCGTTGCCGTAAGGGTTATACAGAAATGTCCGTTAAGCAGAGTTCAAAATTGATTGCCGTGATCACGACTGGTTTGAAAGCCGCGCCCAAGCCTGTACAGCTCTGGTTTGCGTTGATTATGAACCTGTCAGCCTAAAGCAAGCGGATGGACGATGAGTATTGGTAATCTTTCAGAGTCCGGAAAAGTTCAGCCCCAGTCTGAACAGGCTTGCTGGCGCCAGTCCAGTTTCATTCAGTCGTGGTTTGGTTCTTACGGCCTGTGCAATCTACCTCATTAGGCACATCGGCCTGCCAGATACCGGCTCGGGGTGTATTTCCGCTTCCACGCTGAATACTGTTCTCAGCAATCCTGGGGTCATCACCTCTTCTGGTGTGCCTTGCGCCATAACATGTCCGTTTGCCATTACCACCAGTTGATCGCAGTACCGGCTAGCCTGATTAAGGTCGTGCAGCACAGCGACCACCGTTTTCCCCTGAGTCCGGAGTTCGCCCATCAACCGCATCAGGTCCACCTGGTGATTGATATCAAGATAGGTGGTTGGCTCATCAAGTAATACAACGGGCGTATTCTGGGCCAGGACCATCGCCAGAAATGCGCGCTGGCGCTGACCGCCGGAAAGCTCGGTTAACCGACGAACGGCAAGATGATTGATCCGGGTCTGGTTCATGGCGACATTAACTCGTGCATTGTCTTCAGCGGAGAGACGCCCCCAGAGTGACAGCCAGGGATTACGACCATACGAAACCAGCTCCTGGACTGTGATCCCCTCTGGCGTTAAATGGTGCTGAGGCAGCAGCGAAAGCCTGCGGGCCAACTGGCGCGATGAGAGCATATTTATGGGATTATCGCCGAGAAATACGGTGCCAGACTGCGGCATTAAAAGCCGCGAAAAACAGTTTAACAGCGTCGATTTCCCGCAACCGTTAGGACCGATCAGGGCGGTGATCTTCCCCGTTGGCAGTGAGAGTGAAACGTCGTTAAGTACCTTGTCTGTCCCGTAACTGACCGTCAGATTTTCAGTTCGTAAAGTCATTTATCGCATTCTCACAAGCAACCAGACAAACCACGGCGCACCGATAATGGCGGTCAGCACGCCAACCGGGAGCTCCAGTGGGGGATGAATAATTCTCGCCAGCAGATCGGCAACCACCAACAGCAACGCACCTGTCAGGGCTGAAACAGGCAGCAGTCTGCGGTGACGTCCACCGGTGATGCTACGCATCATATGCGGCACCACGAGACCAATAAAGCTAATCGGGCCGCAGGCGGCCACGCCGGTAGATGTCATGGCGACAGCTAGTAACAAAGCCCAGAATCGGGTATGGGGCACCGACACACCGAGCGTGGTGGCGCGCGCATCGCCGAGTGCAAGGAGGTCGAGATCGCGGCAAAAACTCAGGCTCA
>ULWN01039760.1_pt1 | contig 16989 bp, 17 predicted proteins | sample 1960371 | NCBI WGS metagenome assembly ULWN01 (sample SAMEA4835813, study PRJEB28245) | human gut metagenome | biome: gut microbiome; material: fecal sample | place: Denmark | collected 2008 | reverse complement strand
ATCGTCATCGAGCGTGTAGGTTGAATCACGGAAGACAGCGATTGCTGCACCGCTGTCGGATTTTCTTATGACGGCGCTTTCCGGTCTGTAGCTTCCGAGCATTCCTGTTTCAAGATATTCTTTGTAATCGTTCATTGAACTCCTTTCTGCCTTTCGGCTGTGTCATAATTTACATACCGCCCATCACGGGGCCGGTATTCTTCTTTTGTCTGCGTGGCTGATGCATTGTAGTGCAATCCTCCACGGGAGCATCCTCGTCGATGATATTCGTTAGGTCAGCAAAAAGGTATGCCGTATCAGTTCCCAGATGATCAGCGCCGCCGTCGGGATCAGCGAGATCCATATACTCCGTTTCGTAAATGCTCTCACCGTTTCCTGTTCCGAAGAGAGACTCTGTGAGAACTGCTCGCTCGCTCTCCCAACCTGTGAGGGTAAATTTTCGGCAGCCGTACTCATCCGTTCGGTATATGCTGTCACCATAGGTTTTGAGTGTGACTTTGAAATTGTACCGATGACGATGTACTACCAGATCCGAAAAGGCGTCGATAGCAATATCTTCGGCTGCGTGGATGTCATGCACATAACCGTTAATGAAGAAAACAAGACTACGGAACAGTTCCTCCATTATTTCGTGAAAGGCACTTTCATCAGCATCGAGGAAACGGCGGTAGCTACTTGCGCCGTTATCCATGTAAGTTCCTCCTGATTCCGGGATCACGTCTGACCCCTTCACTTATTATACGACTGAGCGGTGCCCAGTTCCTTATTACAAAACGCAAAAGCCCATAACTTTTTGCAAGTTACAGGCTTTCATCATCGTCCGTGTTCAGTTCTCGGGTGGGCTGATGCTCCTATAACCGCACCGGAAATGTTCTCAATATTGATATTATAGCATATAAATATGAAATTTTCTACCCCTAATGAACAAGGCACCGCCGAAACGGTGCCTTGTATTATGGTCTATCAACAGTGGATACACCGATGCTGACTGCATAAATAACCCTGGCGGTACCGCTTGTGTAGTAACGCATTAACTCTTTTGAATTAAGGTTAAAATTTTGGAACTACCGGCACTGCCGGTAGTATTCGTTTCACAACAAAAATCCGACCATCTCATTCGATGATCGGATTTTTGCTTACCCCGTACCGGCTTTCACCCATTGGTCAATTTTTGTCCCTTTGAGCGAAAACCCTTAGAAACTCAGGGCTTTCAAGGCATTGGCAGGGGCACAAAGACTCGAACTCTGGACACGCGGTTTTGGAGACCGCTGCTCTACCAACTGAGCTATACCCCTAAATGTTTAATTGTTGTAACACAATGATTATATCACTTTTATAAGCGAAAATCAAGTGTATATTATGCATAATATTATTGCTGATTAAATATATATAATTGTTCGATTTATATCTGTTATATGGTGAATAAGAGATGCAGCATGTGACTACAATCAAAACAAATAAAAAGCAAAGAAATCGTCCTAAGCGAAATATACCCGTTCGAAAAAAATACAAAGCTTACACAAATGTAATACCAATTTTTTTGGTAAATAACTTGCACTTTTTTTCCTTACGTGGTATAATAAAGTATGGATGCTTCGGAGAGATGCCGCAGTGTACGATATCAGACGTTTGAGGTTTTTTATGAATTACAAAATGATTCCGAATATGATAACCTCTGTGAGACTTTTCGGGGCAATTATTTTGCTTTTCGTTCCGCCGATGACTGCACCATTCTTTGCGGTATACACGATCTGCGGACTTACAGATGCCTGCGACGGCTTTATTGCAAGAAAACTCGACGCGGTCACGGATTTCGGCTCAAAGCTCGACAGTGTTTCGGATATTACATTTTATATTGTGATGATATCGCGTGTACTGCCGGAGTATTACAGCGTTCTGCCGCATTCGTATTGGTATGCGGTAGCAGCGGTACTGGTCGTCCGACTCGCTTCGTATGCGGTAAGCGCGATAAAGCAGCACCGCTTTGCTTCGGTGCATACCCCGCTCAATAAGGTAACCGGCGCGGGAGTGTTCTTTGCTCCGTACCTTGTCAACTGCTCATTCTTCACCGTTTATGCGATCGGCGTATGCTCGGTTGCGGCACTTGCGTCGACGGAAGAGCTTATCATGCACATAATCGGTATAAACGATTCGCTCGGGCTCTGGGATACACGGAACAGATAAGCAGACGAAATAATATCTCGGATAAACCATATATAGCATTTTTTTATGCCGGAGCAGCCTTCCCTGCTCCGGCTATATTATTCACTGCGTCATTTCGCCGGCAAATTCAAACTTCGGATATTATTTGCCAAACCTTAAACTTACACCGATGTACAATACTCACTCGTATGCATCAACCGCATATATTAGACAGGCAATATCAAAACAGCACGTCATAATTACGCAATATATAATCAAGACCTACGGAGGCGCACTTGCGTCTCCGTAGGTCTCAAAATTATCGTGATTTGTTTTCCGCTGTCGGAGATCAGCCCACGGATATCATCTTCATCAGACGAACGAGATCTGCGGTATTGACAGTACCGTCCGCATTTACATCGGGAGAGGAAGCCTCAATGCCAACGCCGTCGACCGCAATATACTTCATCAGGCGTACAAGATCCCTTGTATCAAGCGAGTCATCGCCGTTTACATCTCCGACATTGCAGAAAATATAGGTCGAAAAATGAGTCAGTTCGGCGATTACGAAAAGTGAATCCTTATTGACTGAGTTCAGAGTAATCTCCGTGAGTTTTCCCTCTGAGTCTATATGAAACAGCTTGAGTCCGTCCATCGAAAGCGTCTCGGGAACAACGAAGGTCAGACTGACCGTACCGTCGGCAGGCTGAACCACTTCGCCGTTAAGCGTAGCGGTAATATCAAATACGACCATATTAGGTCCGGCAGTATTTGCGAGAGCCTTCTTTGCTGCCGCAACAACCTCATCGGAGGCGTGCTTGGCAGAAATGTGCGTACCGTCCGGGAAAGGAAGCGTCATGTCTGCATTGAGTACGATATCATCTTCACAGTCATATGTATACTCGGGCTTTGCCACAAGGTTCTCGCTCGGCAGCTCCTCGAGCACCACACAGCTGTTAACTCTCGTCAGAACATCGTCAAACGAAACATTTAGCTTGTAGTACTTATCGTACCAAACCTCTTCGTATGTTTCGCCGTCTTCGATAAAATCGCCCTCCTGAATATAAACATCAAAGCTTCCGTTATCCTGCGGAATATATCCGTTTACTCTGAATGGTATTCCGCCTTTTCCGCGAAGCATATAAACATATCTGTTATTTTCGACATCGTAAACAAGCTGACTGTCCGGATCATTTTCTTTTTCGATCATATCTTTGAGAGTACCGTCAAAAGTAAACAGTCGATGTGCCACCGTCTCGAACTTATCTGCCGGATAAGAAATATCCAATCCGAGACCGCCCTCGACCGCATTAAACTTTCCATTCTCCCAGCGCCCCTTGGTGTAATCATCACCGTAGACCGAATCGTACTGGCAAAATGTCCAATATCCGATATCGTTTGAGTCTATGTCTGCCTTATTGCCGATCGACAAAACATATGCGATAAGATCATCAAACCTCAGGAACAGATTCTCTGCCGCGTCGACCGAGAATGCCCCTGCTGCGACAACAGTCAGTACCATAACAAGCGTAAGTAAAAATGATAATGCTTTCTTCATATTGGTATCTCCTGAATATATTATAATATTATAATATTGTAAATATATTAATGCATCGGTATGATACCGATGTACGATGTAATCACCCTTTGTCAGGCAGAAAAAAACTTCTGTATGTATTTACAATCGTGGAGTGCGTAATATGTTCTGAATTTTGAATTATCTACTACAGTATGATATCACGATGACTGTCATTTGTCAACTGCTCGGATAATTATTTTTTGATAAATCTCAGACAAATCATACGTAAAATCAGACGTATCATGTCAATCATAACCGAGCGGGAAGAAGCTATTTCCTATCGGGTATAGTATATAGAAAACTAATTTTTAAAATTTAAACCATTCGGAGCTCTTTTCGAAAAAACGACGGCAAAGCACGATGCAATGCCGCCGTATAATATTATATCCGGCTGTTATGCCGACGCTGCGGCAGCTTGGCTGCGCGTGCTGCATTCCGCCGTTACGCCTTGCTTTTGTCTGCGAATACCTTCAGAAGATCGTATATGCCGCCTACCGGATATAGCTCAGCGCCGTCGCACGCATGCGTTTTTTTCATGCTCAGACGCGGAAGTACGACCTTATCAAAACCGAGCCGGCGAGCCTCGCCCACCCTTGCGTCGACATCGGAAATTCCGCGGCACTCGCCGCTCAGTCCTATCTCGCCCATTGCGATAAGACGGTCGTCTACCGGGATATCGCGCATACACGATATTAGCGCAAGACAGATGGCGGTATCGGCGGACGGCTCATCTATATGCAGACCGCCGACTACATTTATATAAACATCATATTTTGAGAACGGTATTCCGAGCCGCTTTTCCAGTACTGCGAGCAGCAGATACAGCCGCGAATAGTCGATACCGTTGCTCGTTCTGCGTGGCACCGAAAAAACGGTCGGAGCGGCAAGCGCCTGCACCTCTGCTATTATCGGGCGAGTACCCTCTATTATGCACACAGCACAGTTTCCCGGCATTCCTGTAGGTCTGCCCTCGAGCATGGCGGCGGAGGGATTCGGCACTTCGAGGAGCCCCTGCGCGGTCATTTCAAATACGCCTATCTCATTCGTAGAACCGAAGCGGTTCTTTGCCGCACGAATGACGCGGTATGCCATCTGCTTTTCGCCCTCAAAGCAGAGCACGGCATCCACCATGTGTTCGAGAACCTTAGGACCTGCTATACTTCCCTCTTTATTTACGTGACCGACAAGAATTATCGAGGTATCGCTCGACTTTGCATATGCGATAAGCGCCGCGGCAGTCTCGCGCACCTGCGTTACACTGCCCGAGGAGGAGCTTACGCGGTCGGAATACACCGTCTGAATAGAGTCTACTATCAGGATATCCGGCTTTATCTTCATGGATTCCTCGATAATCTTCTCAACGCAAGGATCGGTATAAATATACAGCTCGTCGCCGATCGTGCCAAGCCGCTGTGCGCGCAGCTTTATCTGTCCGCGCGATTCCTCACCCGAGATATACAGCACTCGTCTGTTGCGGCAAAGTATGTCGGATATCTGAAGCAGCAGCGTCGACTTGCCTATACCCGGCTCGCCGGTCAGCAGCACGACCGAGCCGCTGACTATTCCTCCGCCGAGCACACGGTCAAGCTCGCCCATTCCGGTAGCCGGGCGCATAAAATCGGGAACGGTAAGTTCGGAGAGGCGCTCCGCGCCGCGCTCGTCGGCAGCGAGCAAACCGACCCTACGACGCGGCGAAGCGGTCGGAGCGGCAGCAGCAGCCTCGACAGTCTCCTCCATGGTGTTCCACGAGCCGCAGCCGGGACATTTGCCGAGCCATTTCGCGCTTTTATATGAGCATTCGGAGCAGATATATATCGTTTTCGGACCTTTCATTTATACTTCCTCTTTTATCAAGTATCATAGTTGGATACGGTGCGTCACCGTTTTTCGTCAAGGAATATGATAATACATTCATCCCGCTTTGTCAAGATAATCAAGCAGCGAGGAGCATATTACGAGCGCAAGCGCCTGACGGTACTCGGCGTGTGACAGCATTGCAGCCTCGCCGGCATTGGAGAGAAAGCCGCACTCGACAAGCACGGCGGGAGAGCGGATTCGGTCAAGCACATAGATATTGCTGCCCGCCTCCTTGAGCGGGCGCTCGTTCCACGGCTGAAGCTGCGCGCGCACACCGTCGCGTATTGCGGATGCGATGCTCTTGCTCGCCGGGTGATTCGGCGAATAATAGAGCTGAACTCCGTGAACGGATGCCGAAGGAAACTTATTCATATGAATACTGACAAACAGTGCATCCGGGTTTGCGCTCGCTATCTCGGTGCGTGCGCGCAGATCGCCTGATTTTGCGCTCGGCGCGCCCTCCCACGTCAGCATGCTGTCGTCGCTGCGTGTCATTATTACATCATAACCCGCAGCGCACAGCATGTCGCGCAGTGTAAGCGACAGCTCGAGGTTCAGCTCCTTTTCGAGCAGACCGCTGTCAGACACCGCACCGCCGTCGCCTCCGCCGTGTCCGGCATCGACTATTATCTTCTGCCGCCCGGGATTATACGCCGCGCGGCTTTCCGTGCTGACCTTTACGAACTGAAAAACAGCGCTGAGTACCGCCGCAACAGCCATAAGAATAATTATGAACACAAAATATTTCACGGCATACCATACCGCTTGCCTTGTGGGACTGACTGACATTAAAATCACCCGCCGTTTTCTGTTATATTGCGGCGACAGCAATCGCCGGAGCATGCGATAACGATATGTTTATCACACATAATCCGACTATCGCACATGAAGGCCGAACCTGCGCCGACAGCCGAAAGGAATATGCCGCGCGGATATTAACACCGCATACCGATTATCAGATATATATGAATCAGGCGGCAAAACTATGACGCGCGGCGGCGCCGAACGGGAATGTATCACGATATGGCATATTTTTTCTCGAAAAATCGAAAAAAATATCTTTACCCCCTTGACTTTGAGTAAACTCCAAGGTATATAATATACTAAGTAAAGGAGTGACATGTATGACGATAAAGGATGTCGCCGATAAATTCGACATAAGCTGCGACATCCTGCGGAACTACGAGCGCGTCGGCATGATACCTCCGGCAGCCCGCACACCGTCCGGCATCCGCGGCTTCGGCGAGCAGTATCTCGGCCGGGTCGAGCTCGTGCTGTGCATGCGCGGCGCGGGACTGCCGATATAGGTCATAATAGAGTATGTCAAGCTCTTCCGTATGGGAGACGGCGCCCTCGGCGCACGTCCCGGGCTGCTGCGCGAGCAGCGTGAGGAGCTTTTTGAGAAAAAGTCTGCGATAGAGTCGACCATCGACCGCCTCAGCGACAGGATAGAGCGTTACGAGCGCGCACTTGAAACCGATCTCCTCTCGTGGGACGACGGAAAGTGCGATGTCAGCCATCTCACAGTATCGGACAAAAAGAAGTAATATAGATATCGCCCGCGCGAACATATGCTGCCGCAGACGGAAAACATTCAAATGTAAAGCAAAAAAATTAAAAGTAAGGAGAAAAAGTCATGAGAAAGAATTTCGGAGCTAAGCCTTTATCCTATCCGCAGCCGGTATTTATCCTTGCCGCATACGGCGAGGACGGCACGCCCTGCGCTATGAATGCTGCATGGGGCGGAATCAGCGAGGAAAACGAGCTGTCTATGTGCATCAGCGCCGGACACCGCACGACTAAGGACATTCTTGCGCGCCGCGCTCTCACCGTCAGCATGGCTGATGCAGAGCATATGGAGGCATGCGACTATGTGGGCATCGTTTCCGGCAATAATGTCCCCGACAAATTCGCCCGCGCTAGCTTTCACGCACAGCGCTCTGAGTTTGTAGACGCACCGCTGATCGAGGAGCTGCCTATCGCGCTCGAGTGCCGACTCAAGAGCTATGACCCTCAGACGTGCCGCATGGTATGCGAGATAGTCAACGTATCGGTAGACGAGCGTGTGCTTGATGAAAACGGTGCGGTCGACGTCTCTAAGGCACGCCCAATAACCTTTGACCCGTTCAACAATAAATATGTTGTACTCGGCGATACCGTCGGTACGGCATTCCGCGACGGAAAGGCGCTCAAATAGTTATGCAGCACCACGCCCGACCGGAGAGCGGGGATAAGATCCGCCGCCGAAAAAAACTTCCGACACGGAGACAGCCAATGAATAAGATTTTTGTTGCATTTTCAATTAACGCCGCAATGCTGCTCGCTCTTACCGCCTGCTCAGGGAAAGGCGCAGAAGAAACAGCCGCCGAGAAAACAGCGCCTCTGTCGACATCAAACGCTATCGCAGAGCCGGAGAACGGAGCGGAGAGTTCGACGGAGGCAGAGCTTGTACCGGAGAACAGCGCAGTACCCGTATACATCCGCATAGGCGATACGGTGCTGACGGTATTGCCGTCCGGTAACAGCTCCGCAGATGCGCTTATCGCATTGCTCGAGCGCGGAGACATTGCTCTCGATATGCGGGATAACGGCGGCTTTGAAAAAATCGCGGAGCTTGAGCGCAGTCTGCCGACAAACAACATACCGCTTGCCGCAGGACCCGGCGACCTAATACTGTACAACGGAAATACAGTATGCCTGTATTACGGAGAAAACATGTACAGCCTGACACGCCTCGGAAAGATACAGAACACCGACGAGGAGACTCTGCGCTCGCTGCTCGGAGACGGGGATGTAAGCATCACGTTTTCGCTGAAAAAATAACTGTGCGGAGCGGCAACTGCCGTGCGATACCGTTGCACCGAGACGGTTATACCCGAGATGCCTATGATACCGCGCGGTACTTTTATGCCATGGGGATAAGCGGACGATCACATCATAAAGGAGAGACAATATGACCGGCCTTGAAAGCATAAAGCGCAATTTCGGCTTCGGCTGTATGCGTCTGCCGATGAAAGGCGCAGAGGCGGACTACGATGAGTTCACACGGATGGTCGATATGTATATGGATGCGGGCTTCAACTACTTTGATACCGCACGCGTCTACCTTGATGGGCAGAGCGAAACTGCCATCCGCGACTGCATCGACGGATGTCGAAGCACATCAGCATTCCGGACCTCTTCTCCTGCCTGAATGCAATGGAGATACATCACAGCCATAACAGTAAGTACTACTATGATGAGGTCTACACAAAACGCAACGGAAAGGCGAGCGACTGCCTCAAATGCGGTCGCTGCGAACGCTCCTGCCCGCAGCATCTGCATATACGCGAGCTGCTGCAAAAGGGTGCTGCTGAATTTGAAAAGCAGCAGTAAGACCGCAAAGCCTAAGTTAAACCTTCAATCGAATAACTAAAAGCCTATCGGCTGTCGCGCTGCGACGGTCGGTAGGCTTTGGCTTTTCTGATACGTGCGCCGTTTTACGGCAGCTGAGAATTATAACCGGTACATCGGCTTTTGATTTTCGGATGTTGCGCCGCTTTCTTTAGTTTTAGGCGCGTTATGCGAGCAAGTACTCCTGCAAGCAAACGCGTTTACGCATTTGCCGCCTTCAGTGCTTTCTGCTATCGCGCTTTGTCTTGATGCCGAGCATTCCCAAGATGCTCTTTCCCTTGATAGCGATATAATATCCGAGACCGGATATTGCGATTATCGGAAGCGGGAGAAACGCAAGCACTATCGGATTATAGGGAGAAAAATTATATACGATACCCATAAACATCGGCTGAAGCGAGCGGCAGACAGCGTTCGGCACAGCGTAGAGATTTGCTGCCCATGAAGCCGAGTGGTCGTAGGCGACGATAGTATGCGGTATGCGGTCGGCTGCCGCGATGCAGAAATAACCGATAACCGTGAGCAGTCCCGAAAGGATATTGAGTATGTTCGCACAAAGCGAGACGAGCAATCCCTTGTACGGCTGATACTCTATTCTGCCGCCGTCGAGCTTTATCTTGTCGTGCGCGCCGAGATCCCATCCTACCGTATACTCAAGAAACATATAAAACAGCACCGAGAATATACTTGCCGCGAGGAAAAGGCGGTTATTCTGGTTCGTTGCCATCGAGAGCATGAGACCGAAGAATATCATACCTATCTGATTCACGATCATCTTTACTATCACGGAGCGGTTGTCTTTTATAAAATGCAGCATAATTTCCTATCCTATTTCATTTCTGTACCGTTAGTACCGTTATCTTATACCGCATTTATTAACTGCATAAGAAAAATAAAAAAAGTTTACACTTTATATACCAAATAGATGCTCTGCACGAAAAAATGAGCATAATAAGTCTCCCTGCATAGACCGGCGAGGAAATGAAGTGCTTCCGAAGATAGCGATTCGGCAGTCTCGTGCCGAAAATCGTAATCGGATTCATATTCCGCCATATGCAGGGAGATAATAATATCAAATATTAACCCGCAATAAAGGCAAAGCAAAGCGGGTTGTCAAAGCATTGACAGCGCCTTTACAATCGCGGCATATACGCGCTCGCACGAGTCGATATCCATCCGCTCGGACGGAGTATGGATATCGAAGATATCCGGTCCTATCGAGATGCACTCTATATGCCTGCCGCATTCGGTCTCGCTTCTGCCCGCTATAACGCCGCACTCGAGTCCGGCATGAATAGGCTTGACCTCCGGTGCAAGGTACTCGGGATTTACCGCAAGGAACGCCGAGATATAGCTGCGCTGAAGCTCGGTATCATATACCGGCGACCAGCCGGGATACCTGCCGAGCTCGGTAAGCTGAGCTCCGATAAGGCGGCAGAGGCGCAGCAGCTGCGTACGCATGTGATCCTGCATGCTCTCATCCGAGGAGCGGTACATCAGTGTGATAACTATATCGCCGTCCGCATCGACATGAGCAGAGGCAATATTCGCAGATGCCTCGACAAATGCGGGGTCGGCGCAGGAACGGCGTGTAACGCCGCAGGGCGCAAGCGCGAGCAGCGAAAGCAGATTTGAGGTGCTCTTAAAGGTAAGCATACGACTCTCGGTCAGCTTTGATGCCTTGGTACATTCCACACGCAGATAGCCTCGCTTTTCCTCCGGCGGCAGCTCGGCGCGGACGGCATCGAACAGCTGCTCGAGCTGAGAGGTAACAAACGGCTCATCGGACACGGCGATGCGGGCGCTGAGCTCGCACGGAATGGCATTTGAGACCGAGCCCGAATTTATCGAAACGAGATTAAAGGGCGAACGCTCATACAGTTCGGCAAACAGTCTGCCGAACAGACGCAATGCATTTACACGCGAGCGGTCGATATCGCCGCCGGAGTGTCCGCCGGAAAATCCGCCGATATTAATATCGAGCACGCGTCCGTACAGCTCGACACGCTCGGGCTTGAGCCTGACGGTATAATCGGCAGAGCCGACACAGCCGTTGACCACAAGATGCTCCTCCTCGGAATCGAGGTTTATCATCTTATCGGCAGAAAGGAGCGATACATCAAAGCCGAGCGCGCCCACAAGCCCCGTCTCCTCGCCTACGGTAAACAGACATTCGAGCGGCGGGTGCACGAGCGAGTGATCGTCAAGAAGTGCAAGCATCGTCGCAACGGCAAAGCCGTCGTCACCGCCGAGCGTTGTACCCTCAGCCGAGAGAAAACCGTTCTTTTCGACTAAGCGCAGCGGCTCTGAGGTAAAGTCGTGACTTACTCCCGCACGCGCGACACACACCATATCGAGGTGTCCCTGAAGCAGGACGGCGGAATGCGTCTCATAACCGCTGCTCGCAGGCTTTTTGATAAGGACATTATTCATTTCGTCGCGATAGCATTCAAGCCCGCGCGACGCGGCAAAGGCAGTCACGTAGTCGGCAGCTCCGCTTTCATTTCCGGAGCCGCGAGGTATCTGCGAAAGCTCCTCGAAAAAATGAAAAAAGCTCTCGGGGTTTCTTCCGTGAACGATATACTCCATAATATAAGCATCGCCCCGCACAACGAGGCTCTCCCTCCGAAAATGTATGGTTCGGCATACATCTGTCCGCACATCTGCGCATCCGCTGAATTCCAGAACCGTTCTCCACATTACCGAAATGCGCTTGAGACGGTCAAGACCGAACCTACTAAAAATATTATACTACATTGCAGAAGAAAATGTATGTATTTTTTTTGAACATATTACATAAACTGTTAATTTCCTATTTACCGCGCCGCAGCGAGACTTTTCGGGCGAGATGAAATCGAGAGAAATTTTGCATGACATAGAATCACACCGCACGTAAAAACTATGCTTGTGCAGCATGACTGCACAAAAAATCGACCGCAACGCGGTCGAGTCAAGGACGGAAAAGCATAGTGAACTATGGTAACATCTGCAAAAAAGCAATTTTATCCGCCGTCTCTGCCGTTCTGCTGCTCAGCGCTCCGTTATCCGCCGCAGCTGCCGGCGGCGATGGTTCGAGACTGACTGTCGGGCTGTCAGAGAGCGCCGATATAACCGAGATGAAGGTCTATCCCGGCGGTCAAACCTTCGGCATAAAGCTGCAGACCGACGGTGTGCTCGTCGTCGGTGTAGGAGAGGTCAGCGGTCCCGGCGGCAACGTTACTCCTGCGGCGGATGCCGGAATAAAGGCAGGCGATATCATTACCGCAGTCGGCGATGAGCCCGTAGACAGCATCCTGTCGCTTAACGAGCGCATATCCGAGTCTGAGGGTAAAAGTACACTTGTCACATTCGAGCGCGACGGCATTTCACACACTGTATGCCCTATCCCGGTTGACGACGGAAAAGGTTATAAAATAGGCGTGTGGGTGCGGGACAGCACAGCAGGTATCGGCACACTGACCTATATCATTCCCGAGACGCTCGCCTTCGGCGGACTCGGTCACGGAATATACGACAGCGACACCGGCATCCTTATGCCGATGAAGCGCGGATGCGTTTCCGATGTCATACTGACCGGAATAAAAAAAGGTAAGGCGGGCGCGCCCGGCGAGCTGCAAGGCTATTTCGGCACGGCATGCTCGGGCACGGCGCTATCCAACACCGACAGCGGTGTTTACGGTATTTTCTCGCTCGCGCCGAGTGGCAGTGACAAGCTGTTATCACTCGCGCCGGAGGAGGATGTCGAGATAGGCAATGCCGAAATAATCTGCTCTGTCGAGGGAAGCGCTAAACGCTATAAGGCAAAAATAAGCAAACTCGACACAAGCGGGGAAGAAACACGCAACTTCATTATCGAGATAACCGATCCCGCGCTGCTCGAGATAACGGGAGGTATCGTGCAGGGAATGAGCGGCAGCCCGGTGATCCAGCACGGAAAACTCGTAGGTGCGGTAACACACGTTATGATAACCGATCCGACAAAGGGGTACGGTATTTTTATCGAACGGATGATACGCGGGTGCGATTCGCTGTTGGCGCCCTCATTCGCCGCAGCCGGCTAAGACATCGCGGGGCACCGGAAAAGCACGAAACGAAAGCGACGCTTTGACCTTTTCTCTACCCGGTTCAGACGCTGAAAAAAAGCAAGACAACACAGACTGCTCGGCGCATTTGAACAAATATGTTCTTCATCCCGACGCAAAAAGAGCGAGGCAGCGCCCCGCTCTTTTAATACATATTACCACCGCACGGCAGCACTGCATACGGCAAATATTATTTTTGGATCCACTCAAAATCACCGGTGAGCAGCGTTACCTTATCCGTACCGACGGTGAGCATTCCTCCGCCGGTGTGACCTATGGAATCATGCTCGTCGTTTATATCTATCTTAACGTCGCACGGCAGCACGGTGGTTATCAGCGGAATATGACCGGCAAGAACGGCAAGATCTCCGCCCGCACCGCGCAGACTGATTCCGTAAACATCACCACGAAATATCTCACCGTCAGGCGAGGATATCACAAGCGTAAACTGCTTCATTTTGCAAGCCCCTTAGCCTTTTCGACAGCCTCGTCGATAGTTCCGACAAAGAGGAACGCCGACTCCGGCAGATCATCGTGCTTACCCTCGATTATCTCACGGAAGCCGCGAATAGTCTCGGACAGCGGAACATACACTCCGGGGAAGCCGTTGAATTTCTCGGAGACGTGGAACGGCTGCGACAGGAAGCGCTGTATCTTTCTCGCTCTGCCGACGAGCAGCTTGTCCTCGTCGGAAAGCTCGTCCATACCCATGATAGCGATAATATCCATCAGCTCGCGGTAGCGCTGAATTATGCGCTGGACCTCACGCGCGGTATTATAGTGCTCCTCGCCGAGAATATCTGCCGAAAGGATGCGGCTTGTCGACTCGAGCGGATCAACTGCGGGATAGACACCCTGAGATGCTATCGAACGCGAAAGTACCGTTGTGGCATCAAGATGCGCAAAGGTCGTTGCGGGCGCAGGGTCGGTCAGATCGTCGGCAGGGACATATACCGCCTGAATACTCGTGATAGAGCCGCGCTTTGTGGAGGTGATACGCTCCTGAAGCGCGCCCATCTCGGTAGCAAGCGTAGGCTGATATCCGACCGCAGAAGGCATTCTGCCGAGCAGCGCGGAGACCTCGCTTCCCGCCTGAGTAAAGCGGAAGATATTATCTATAAAGAGCAGCACGTCCTGACCCTCAACATCACGAAAATACTCCGCAACGGTGAGACCGGAGAGCGCGACACGCATTCTCGCTCCGGGCGGCTCGTTCATCTGACCGTAGACAAGCGAGGTATTCTTGATAACCCCCGACTCGGTCATTTCGTTGTATAGGTCGTTACCCTCACGGGTACGCTCGCCGACACCGGTAAAGACCGAGAGTCCGCCGTGCTCCTTGGCTATGTTATTGATAAGCTCCATGATAAGCACGGTCTTGCCGACGCCTGCGCCGCCGAACAGTCCGATCTTACCGCCCTTAGCAAACGGGCAGATAAGGTCAATGACCTTGATACCTGTCTCGAGCACCTCGGTAGAGGTAGAGAGCTCATCGTACGACGGAGCAGCGCGGTGAATGGGACTGCGATTCGCGGTTTTCAGCGGCTCGCCCTCGTCTACGACATCACCGAGCACGTTGAGAATGCGTCCGAGCGTCTCTCTGCCGACCGGAACGGTAATCCCTCTGCCGGTATCAAGCACCTCGGTTCCCCTCGTAAGTCCGTCGGTAGAAGCCATTGCTATGCAGCGAACGGTATTATCGCCGATATGCTGCGCGACCTCGACGGTCAGCGTCTTATCGCCTATCGGCATTGTAAGCGCATTATATATATCGGGCAGCGAACCCTCGTCGTCAAAGCGAACATCGACGACAGGTCCCATTACCTGAGTAACTACGCCCTTGCGAGATTCTGCCATAACATATCTCCTTACGGTATTTTTCGTATAATGCGGAAGCAATGCTCCCACACAGAGCGTTTGCCGATCGGTATCATGCGGCACTCCTATGCCGCGGCAAACGGTAAATAATAATGATCAAATAATTCGAGCCGAATAGGTCGGATCTGCCTCAATCGCCGCTGCCTGCAACGATCTCGGTAATCTCCTGAGTGATCGCGCTCTGACGTGCGCGGTTATAGCTGAGCTGAAGGTCGGATATCATCTGCTTTGCGTTCTTTTCGGCAGAGTCCATCGCCATCCGGCGAGCTGCGACCTCACTTGCAAAGCTCTCCTTAACTGCGGCATATATCTTGCCGGCAACATACTCCGAGACGAGCGTATTCAGCACGGCAGCGCCGTCCGGCTCGTAGAGCACACAGCCGCCGCGCCTCTCGGCACGGTCGGGAGACAGCGGAAGCAGCAATTCGGTGCACGCCTCCTGCTTCATCATTGAAACAAAAGAGGTAGAAACTACCCACAGCCTCGAGCATTCACCGGAGGTGAACTCCTCGCATATCCGCTCTGACAGCGCGCGGACCTCGGCATATGTTATACGCTCGGATGAGGCAAAGCTCTCACGTGCGGCATCGTTTCCGCCGTCGCTGTTTTCGTTCACAGAGCCCGCGCTGTCGGAGTATCGGTCGCATGCGCGCTTCCCTATCGGAATAACGCGGTTCTCTGCGCCGCGAGCGTTAATCTCAGCAAGCAGCGCATCACATACACGAAATGCATTTGTGTTATAGCCGCCTGCAAGACCGCGGTCACCGGCAATAACAATAACCGTCTCCGGCGCGCCGTCACGGGGTGTCATATACGGTGTACGGCGGCACTCCGGTGACGACGCGAGAGTTTGCACAGTATCTTCGAGAGCGGCGGCGTACTGCCTGCCGTTCTGCATCGCCGTGCCCGCGCGGCGTATTTTGGACGATGCGACAAGCCCCATAGCGCTTGTCAGATGCAGTGTCGAGTCAACACTCTTTATTCTTGCCCGAAGATTCTTGATATCTCCGCCCATAGTACTTACCTCTGCATGGAAGCAAGAACGGCACGGAGCGTCTCGACATCCTCTTCCTCAAACTTACCCTCGGTCACGCGGCGCAGGAATTCGGGTGCGTCGGTGCGGAGCTTCTCGTACAGCCGCTCCTCGTAATTATGCACCTCTGCGACCGGAACATCGCTTAGATAACCGTTGACAACCGCATATACGATAGCGACCTGACAACCGACGTGTACGGGCGAATTACGTCCCTGCTTGAGTACCTCGACGATACGCTCGCCGAGCGCGAGACGGGATTTTGTATCCGCGTCGAGATCGCTGCCGAATTGTGCAAACGACTGCAGCTCGCGGTACTGCGAATAGAGCAGCTTAAGCGGTCCCGAGACCTTCTTCATCGCCTTGAGCTGAGCGCTGCCGCCGACACGCGATACCGAGATACCGGGATTTATAGCGGGCATAACGCCCGAATGAAACAGCTCGGTCTCGAGGAATATCTGACCGTCGGTAATAGAAATTACGTTTGTCGGGATATAAGCCGAAACATCGCCCGCCTGAGTCTCGATTATCGGCAGTGCGGTTATCGAGCCTCCGCCGTACTCCGGAGCAACGCAAGCGGCACGCTCGAGCAGGCGCGAATGGAGATAGAATACGTCTCCCGGATAAGCCTCTCGTCCCGGCGGACGGCGGATAAGCAGCGAGAGTGCGCGGTAGGCGACAGCATGCTTGCTCAGATCGTCATAAACGATGAGCACATCTCTGCCCTGCTCGCGAAAATACTCCGCCATAGCGCAGCCCGCATACGGTGCTATATACTGCAGCGGTGCACTCTCGGAGGCACCGGCGGCAACAATGACGGTATACGGCATAGCGCCCGCAGCCGCAAGCTCATTCTGAATTTTGACGACAGATGTATTCTTCTGTCCTATCGCAACATAAATGCATATAACATTCTGATCGCGCTGATTGATAATGGTATCAATAGCTATCTCTGTCTTACCCGTCTGGCGGTCTCCGATGATAAGCTCACGCTGTCCGCGTCCTATCGGTATCATGCTGTCGAT
>ULWN01047161.1_pt1 | contig 17304 bp, 14 predicted proteins | sample 1960371 | NCBI WGS metagenome assembly ULWN01 (sample SAMEA4835813, study PRJEB28245) | human gut metagenome | biome: gut microbiome; material: fecal sample | place: Denmark | collected 2008 | reverse complement strand
TGTGCGGCAAATCCGCAAAAGGCGCTTGCGTAGCAAGGCTTTCCCTGCATGAGGTGCTGGCCGCGCCATAGGCGCAAGCACCGAATGAGAAAACTCAAAAAAGTGGCGTTCAGCCACTTTTTTGACACTCTGAAATATCCCACGGCTGCGCCGTGGGATATTTATTTTGTACTTCATCAATAAAAAGTTGCGACCTCCTGCTCGGGCTTTTCGGCGGGCTCCACTGAGATTATGTTTAGTACCGGGCCCTTGCGCCCGTAAAACTTGCTGAAGCGCAGCTCTATCTTTGCAGTCACCGTGCCCCAGGTGCGGTTCTTCAGCTTGTTTGCGTCCAGCCACTTGCATACGAGGCCGCTGTACTGTATGTCCTGCACGCAGCAGGTCATGACGTGACGGCCCGCCACGAACATGTTGTCGGGCATTTTTGCGTTTTTGGCTATGAGGGCCTTGAAGCGCACCGTCTTGTCCGAATACTTTTCCATCTCCTCGGACATGTCCCTGTACCACAGGGCATAGTCGCTGTCCTCTATGACTATGGGGTCGGCGTTCACGTCGAAGGGCAGGGGGTCTTCTATCTCGTCGTACTCTACCCTCCCGTCAGGGTACTCGTAGGCGATGTTCACACGGCGGGACACGCCTCGGATTACCTTGTGTATCTCCATCTTGTCAAGGTCCGGCGTGGCGCGGTTGAGCACTATGAGCTCGGCTGTCATCAGCTTGTCCACCATAAGGCTCCTCATGTTGGCGTTGTAGCTGAGGAAGCACCGGGCATCCGCAAACATGAATTCCTGATAAACTATCCAGTTTTCCGGCATGGCCTGAGCAAGGTCGTTCAGGTTCCACATGCCGTTGTACTCTATGAGCACCCGCTCTGCCTTTGCTTTTTTCGCCAGCTCGTTCAGGTAAGCGGCGTTTATCTGCTCCGGTGAATCTATCTCCTGTATCAGTATGTTCTTTCCGCCGCCAGGGAACCTTGAGGGGTCCAGCTCCTCAATGCCCTCCTCGCACTGCAAAAGCAGCGTCTTTTCGCCGGAATTGAACCTTTCGTCCTCCAACGTCTCCTGCATAAAGCGGGTCTTGCCCCCCTCCAGGAAGCCGGTGAACATGTATACTGGGATCTCCTTCATAAAGCGCTTACGTTCCCTTCATCAGACGCCGAACAGCTCGGAAAGCTCATGCTCGTTGAGCTTGGAGCCTATGACGCAGAGGCGGCCCATAACGGAAGCGGAGCCTGTGCGTATATTGCTCTCGCCGGGCACGTAGTCGAAGTGTATCCAGCAGCCCTCGCCCTTTACTATGCCCTTGGCGCGCAGCACGGCGCCGTACTTCTCCCCATCGTCCAGCGCCGCAAGGTCTGCCTTGAGTTCGTCCATGGTAAAGGCCTTGGGAGTCTCCACTCCCCAGCTGGTAAACACCTCATCGGCATGGTGATGGTGGTGATGGCACTCGCATTCGGGATCGTCGCACTCCCCGCCGTCGTGGTGGTGATGATGCTCATGCTCTTCGCCGTCATCGCCGTCATGATGGTGGTGGCCGCAGCACTCGTGCTCATCGTCATCGTCGTGATGGTGGTGGCCGCAGCAGCACTCATCGTCGTCATCGTCGTCATCATCGTGATGGTGGTGTCCGCAGCACTCGTGCTCATCGTCGTCATCGTCATGGTGGTGATGCTCATGCCGGCTCTCCTCCCTGAGAAGCTCAAGCTCTGCCTCAAGGGTGTTGCGCTTTTCCATGGCCTCCAGTATCTGGGCGCCTGTCAGCTCGCTCCAGGGGGTGACTATGAGGGAGGCATTCGGGTTGTGCTCCCGGAGAAGGGCTATATCGGTATTCAGCTTATCCGGGCTTATCTCGCCGGTGCGGCTGAGTATAATTGCGTTGGCGTGCTCTACCTGGTCGTTGAAGAACTCCCCGAAGTTCTTCATGTACATCTTGCACTTGTTTGCATCCACAACGGCCGTGAAGCTGTTGAGCTGCAGGGCTTCAGAGCCTACGTTCTGCACCGCCCGTATAACGTCGCTGAGCTTGCCCACGCCGGAGGGCTCTATAAGTATGCGGTCGGGGGCGTACTCCTCCACAACCTTCCTGAGCGCCTTGCCGAAGTCGCCTACCAGGCTGCAGCAGATGCAGCCGGAGTTCATCTCGGTAACTTCTATCCCGGCGTCCTGCATGAAGCCGCCGTCTATGCCTATCTCGCCGAATTCGTTCTCTATGAGCACCAGCCTTTCGCCCTTGTAGGCCTCGGCTATGAGCTTCTTTATAAGGGTGGTCTTGCCAGCGCCCAGGAAACCCGAAAAAATATCAACCTTGGTCATTTGCTTTTACATCTCTTTCCCTAAGTTTTTCTTATTTGAAAAGGGCAACCCCTTCCCAACTTTGTATTATAGACCAGCCCACGCCGATTATTCAAGCCGTTTTGCCCAACTTCACAGCCTGTTGACAATGTTTGGCGGATGTAGGTATTATAATTTGTATAAACACGCGAAAGGAGCCCCCTGCCATGGATACCCCTCTGGAAGAAGTCACTCATACAGATAACATAAAGCTTTCCGACGACGGGCGCTCGGTGGTGATAATCGATCAGACGCTGCTGCCCAACAGGCTGGAATACATAGCGCTTACCACAAGAGAGGAGATGTTCGAGGCGATAGCCATGCTCCGCGTGCGCGGCGCCCCGGCCATAGGTATATACGCGGGCTACTGCGCCTACTGCCTGGCCCTTCAGGCCCCCCACGATTCCTTCGACGATTTCTACGACCACTGGGTGGAGGACTGCCGCTATCTCAACGGCTCCCGCCCTACGGCGGTAAACCTCAGCTGGGCGCTGAACCGCATGCTGGACGCCGCTGAGGATCACCGGGATATGCCTGTGGAGGCGGTGCTTTCGGCGCTGAAGCGGGAGTGCCTTGCCATACACAGCGAGGATATGGAGATGTGCCGCAAAATATCCGAATACGGCCTTTCCCTCCTTCACGATGGGGACGGGGTGCTGACCCACTGCAACGCCGGGCCGCTGGCCACCTCCCGCTACGGCACGGGGCAGGGGCCGCTGTTCCTTGCAAAGGAGCGGGGCATGGATATAAGGGTATTCGCGGACGAGACCAGGCCCCTCCTGCAGGGCGCCCGGCTTACGAGCTTTGAGCTGTACAACGCCGGCGTGGACGTCACCCTTATATGCGACAGCATGGCGTCAATAGTCATGAAAAACGGCTGGGTGCAGTGCTGCATGGTGGGCTGCGACAGGGTAGCCGCCAACGGCGACACAGCAAACAAAATAGGCACCAGCGGCGTAGCCATACTTGCAAAGCACTACGGCATACCCTTCTACGTGCTGGGCCCTACCTCCACCATAGATATGAGCTGCACCACAGGGGAGGACATAAAGATAGAGCTTCGGGACGGGGAAGAGATCCGGAGCAGATTCTTCGCGGAGCCTGTTGCGCTGCCCGATGTCAGGTGCTACAACCCCGCCTTCGATGTGACGGACAATTCGCTTATCTCCGCCATTATCACGGAAAAGGGCATATGCCGCCCGCCCTACTCCGAGAGCCTTAAAAGGCTTTTCGAATAAAAATAAAAAAGAAGGAGCGAAAGCTCCTTCTTTTGCTTTTACAGGTTACAGTCCCATCTCTTCCTTGACTTCCCTGAAACACTTGACCGCGAAGTCAAGGTCCTCCTTGGTATGGCCGGCGGAGATCTGGGTACGTATGCGGTCCCTGCCCTTGGGCACCACGGGATAGCAGAAGCCTACCACGTATACGCCCTTCTTGAGCATTCGGGCGGCGAACTCGTTGGCTACCTTGGGGTCATAGATCATTACGGGGACTATGGGATGCTCGCCGGGCAGCAGGTCGAAGCCGCACTTTTCCATCTCGGCGCGGAAGTAGCGGGCATTTTCGTGTACCTTGTCCCGGAGGGCGGTGCTCTCGGTCAGCATATCAATGGTCTTGCAGGCCGCGGCGCAGATAGCGGGGGCAACGGTATTTGAAAAGAGGTATGGACGGCTGCGCTGGCGGAGCAGATCCACTATCTCCTGCCTTGCGGCGGTGTAGCCGCCGGAAGCCCCGCCCAGAGCCTTGCCCAGGGTACCGGTGATAATGTCCACCCGGCCTTCAACTCCGCAATACTCGGCGGTGCCCCGGCCGTGCTCGCCCATGAAGCCCACGGCGTGGCTGTCGTCCACCATTACCAGCGCGTCAAACTCGTCGGCCAGGTCGCATATGCCCTTAAGGTTGGCTATGTAGCCGTCCATGGAGAACACGCCGTCGGTGGCGATGAGCTTTATCTTGCAGCCGGAATCCTTGGCGTCCTGAAGCTGGGCGCGAAGGTCTTCCATATTGTTGTTCTTATAGCGATACCTCTTGGCCTTGCAGAGGCGCACGCCGTCTATTATGGAGGCGTGGTTCAGTTCGTCGGATATCACGGCGTCCTCGGGGCCCAGCAGGGTCTCGAACAGGCCTCCGTTTGCATCGAAGCAGGAGGAGTACAGTATGCAGTCGTCCATCTTTACAAAGTTGGCTATCTTATGCTCCAGCTCCTTGTGTAGCCCCTGGGTGCCGCAGATGAAGCGCACGGAGGAGAGGCCGAAGCCCCATTTGTCATAGCTGGCCTTTGCGGCCTCGATAAGCTCCTTGCTGTCGGAAAGGCCAAGGTAGTTGTTCGCGCACATATTCAGCACGTTCTTCGCCTCGGTGGTGTCTATGCGCGCCTTCTGGGGGGTAGTGATTATGCGTTCGTTCTTATAGGTGCCGGATTCCCTGATGCTCTCCAGCATCTCGCCGTAATGCTTAAGTGCGGATTTCATATGCTGTTCCTTTCTATGTTATTTTTTATTGCGGAATTCCCTTACTTTGTCCAGTCAAGCACTACCTTGCCGCTCCTGCCGCTGTTCATGGCCTCGAAGCCCTTGTCGAAATCGCGATAGTTGAAGCGGTGGGTGATCATGGGAGTCATGTCAAGGCCGCCCTCCACCATGGTTATCATCTTGTACCAGGTCTCGTACATCTTGCGGCCGTATACGCCCTGAAGGGTCAGGCTGTTCCAGATGACCTTGTTTATGTTTATCTCTATGTTGCCGGGGTGTATGCCCAGAAGGGCGATCTTGCCGCCGTTGCGCATGTTGTCTATCATGGTGTTCAGGGCCGCTACGTTGCCGCTCATCTCCAGGCCTACGTCAAAGCCCTCTACCATGTGCTGGGGCCCGAATATGCTCTCCAGCTTGTCGTGCGCTACGTTGACCGTGGCTGTGGCGCCCATCTTCTTCGCCATGTCCAGCCGGTAGTCGTTCACGTCGGTGACCACTACGCTGCGTGCGCCGTTGCGCCTGCAGATGGCGGTGGCCATCATGCCTATGGGGCCTGCGCCGGTGATGAGCACGTCCTCGCCTATCACATCGAACATGAGGGCGGTATGTGTGGCATTGCCCAGCGCGTCAAAGAAGGATACCACGTCCTCCGGGATACCGTCTGGTATGGGCACCACATTGCTTGCTGGTATGCAGAGGTATTCCGCAAACGCGCCGTCACGGTTCACGCCCACGCCCTTTGTGTGACGGCAGTACTGACCGTTGCCGGCACGGCAGTTGCGGCAGTGGCCGCATACAATATGGCCTTCGCCGGATACTATCTGGCCTACGTGGTAGGCCGTTACGCCGGGGCCCAGCTCCGCTATCTCGCCCACGTACTCATGGCCTATCACCATGGGGGGCTTTATGGTCTCCTGCGCCCACTGGTTCCAGTTGTAGATGTGTACGTCAGTGCCGCATATAGCGGTCTTGTGGATCTTGATAAGCACTTCGCCCATGCCGGGCACAGGCTTTGGTACCTGAGTCAGAACAAGCCCTTTTTCCGGTGCCGCTTTTACCAATGCGTCCATCATTTCCATTTTTTTGCCGCTCCTGTTTTATAAAATAAGATTTGCCGGGGAATTGACCTTCTCTGTGTCCGTATTCAAAGGACATCTAATAATAGTATATATCAAATTTTGCCGTTGTAAAGAGCTTATATCATGTTTTTCCATGTTCGTGTCCTGCGGACTGTTGTCTTTTTCGCGGCCACCTCAGGTTTATAAAGTCTTAATAGCGCAAAACGGCGACATGTGATATAATAATCTTAAATATGGATACTCATTTCATTTCCCTACATTCTGAAAGGAGATATATAACAACATGGGTCTTTTACAGGCAGGAATAGGCGCGCTGAGCGGCGTACTGGCCGATCAGTGGCGCGAATACTTCTACTGCGACTCCATGCCGGAGAACGTCCTGATGACCAAGGGCGTAAAGCGCACGGGCAGCCGCAACGCCAACACCAAGGGCGAGGACAACATCATCACCAACGGCTCCATAATCGCCGTAAACGAGGGCCAGTGCATGATGATCGTAGAGCAGGGCGCCATAGTGGAGTTCTCTGCGCAGGCGGGAGATTTCGTATGGGACAATTCCACCGAGCCCTCCATATTCTACGGCAACCTTGGCGACAACCTCAAGTCCACCTGGGAGGTATTGAAGAAGCGCTTCACCTTCGGCGCTAACCCGGCGAAGGACCAGCGTATCTATTACTTCAACACCAAGGAGATAATCGGCAACAAGTACGGCACCGCCAACCCCGTCCCCTTCCGGGTGGTATATAACAACATAGGCGCGGGGCTAGAGCTTGAGGTATCCGTAAAGTGCTTCGGCGAATATTCCTATAAGATAACCAACCCCATGCTGTTCTACAAGAACGTATGCAGCAACGTCACCGACAGCTACACCCGGGACCGCATAGACTCCCAGATGCGCTCCGAGATGATGACCGCACTGCAGCCCGCTTTCGCCCGCATAAGCGACATGGGCATAAAGTACAGCTCCCTCCCCGGCCACACCACAGAGCTGGCCCAGTGCCTGAACGAAGAGCTTTCCGCAAAGTGGCGGGATCTCCGCGGCATAGAGATGGTCTCCTTGGGCATCAGCTCCATCAAGGCCAGCGACGAGGACGAGCAGCGCATCAAAGAATTGCAGCAGAGCGCAGCCCTCAGGGATCCCACTATGGCGGCTGCATATCTGGCAAGCTCCCAGGGCGCGGCAATGCAGAATGCTGCCAAAAACGAGGGTGCAGGCGCATTCGCAGCCTTCGCCGGCATCAACATGGCTCAGGGCATGGGCGGCAACGTAGGAAACCTGTTCCAGATGGGTCAGCAGCAACAGCAGTATCAGCAGCCCGCCCAGCAGCCAGCCCAGCAGCCGGCCCCCGCAGCCAACGGCTGGAAGTGCGAGTGCGGCGCGGTGAACACCGGCAAGTTCTGCATGGAGTGCGGCAAGCCCCAGCCCAAGGCTGAAGGCTGGACCTGCACCAGCTGCGGCGCGGTGAACAAGGGCAAGTTCTGCATGGAGTGCGGCGCGAAGAAGCCCGACTCCGCACCTCTTTACAAGTGCGACAAGTGCGGCTGGGAGCCCAATGACCCCAAGAACCCGCCCAAGTTCTGCCCCCAGTGCGGCGACCCATTCAACGATAACGACGTAAAGAAGTAAAACGATGCTTTTTTCCACAGGGGGTGAGCCAGCTCGCTCCCTGTGTTTTGAATTTAAGCGAAAAACCGGCATAATAAAAATATACGGAGGAACAGGCAATGCGCCGCAAGGACAGGGAGATCACCGACATATGCGCAATATTGGAGCTTGTATCCGAGTGTAAGGTCTGCCGCCTCGCCATGACAGACGGCGGCGTCCCCTACATAGTGCCGCTGAACTACGGCTATGAGTACGCGGACGGCGCGCTGACCTTCTACTTTCACAGCGCCAAAGAGGGCCGCAAGCTGGAAATACTAAAAAAGAACCCCACGGTATGCCTCGAGCTGGACGGCCGGGGCGAGCTTGTTGAAGACGCGAACCCCTGCGCCTATGGCTACACCTTCGCCAGCGTCATAGGTATCGGCAATGTGGAGTTCATAGAGCATACGGAAGAAAAAATATACGCCCTGAACAGGATAATGAAGCATCAGGCGGGCATAGAGGCGCCCTTCACCGCCAGTATGGCGGATGCCGTATGCCTGTATAAGATGATCACCAATGATTTCACCTGCAAGATAAGAGCAAAGTAATGTAACATACCATATACGCACATACAGATGAATTAACCGGCAGAAATGCTGTATAAATACTGATTTTATAAAATACACTCACGAAAGGCGCCATAAATGATACGCTGCGGCTTTGAGCAGGGTGCGGCCCTGATGGGCTGTACCTCTGTGCAGAACATCTTCATACTGGAGTACATGCCCAAGGCACCCGAGCTATACTGCAAGGTATACCTTTTCGGCCTTATGCAGTGCGGCTGCCGGAGGCTGGAAAACGCCGACCTCTGCGCGTCCCTCGGCATCGACAGCGCCAAGGCGGTGGAGGCCTTCTTATACTGGCAGGACATGGGCCTGCTGCGCATAGTGGAGCAGGAGCCGTTAAGCGTTGAATATTTATCCGTTCAGGCAGGGCCCGTCACCGGCGGCACCCGCAAGTACGCCCCGCTCGTTTCGGCGCTTCGTCAGGTATGCGGTGCGCGGGTGCTCACCCCCGGCGAGCTTTCAAAGATATACGATTGGATAGAGGTATTCGGCCTGGAGGAGGCGGCGGCAGTAATGCTTGTACGCCGCTGCATGGAGCTGAAGGGGCCCTCCGTCAAGATACAGTTCATGGACAAGATGGCCCGGGAATGGGCCAAAGAAGGGGTGCTTACCGCCGCAGACGCAGAGCAGCGCATAAAGCTGGATACCGAGCTTCAGGGCGGCGCAAAGGCCATACTTGCCCGCTGGCGCAAGGGACGCATGGCCACGGAGGACGAGCTTGCCCTGTATAAGAAATGGACCGAGGAATGGGGCATGACGCTGGACGAGATACTTTCCGCCTGCCCCGCCATGACCTCTTCAGATAAGCCCACCTTCGCATACCTGAACGCCATACTGGAGGGTATGCGCATGGAGGGAGGGGTGCAGGAGGCCATTAAGTCTGCCGCCCTCACCGAGGAGCTTGCCCGGGAGATTTATTCCCGCGCCGGGCTAAAGGGCGCGCCGGGGCGCAGGGAAAAGGAAGCGGTAAGCACATGGACGGTATCCTGGCACATGCAGCCGGAGGCGGTGCTGCTGGCAGCTGAACGCTCAGCAGGCTACAGCCACCCATTCGACAGGACCCGCCGGCTCATAGAGCAGCTGCACGAAAAGGGCGTTACCACTCTGCAGCAGGCCAAGAAGGCCATAGAGGAGCTGGAAAAGCAGCCCGCCGCAGAGGGCGGCAAAAAGCAGCAATCCTCTTACTTTATGAACTACGGCCAGCGCAAATACTCCGACGAGGATCTAAAGAGCATCGGAATAACCCTCTTGGAGGACGAGGAGGACAAAAAATGAAGCCTACGCCGGAGCTGATATACGAATACAGAATGAGCCGCGAAAGGGCGGAGCGGGAGGCCAGGGAGCGCCGGGAGGCCGCATGTACGGCCATACCGAGGCTCAGGGAAATAGCCGACCAGCGCCGCCGTCTGGCCTTCGACACAGGCCTTATGATAATGCGGAACGAGGACTCGTCTGAGCTTCGCAATAAAGTTGAGCAGCTGGACAAAGAAGAGCTGAATTTGCTTCTTTCGGCCGGTTTGCCGCCAGACCATATGTTGCCACACTATCGCTGCAAGGCCTGTAACGATACCGGTTATGTGGGGGATACGGTGAAAAAGCTCTGTCCCTGCATGAAAGCCCGCATTCTGGAAGAAATGTACGCCACATCGGGTATCGATACGCAACAGAGTTTCGCAATGTTTCGCTCCGACATATACCCGTGCGACCGCCAGAAGCGCATCGCCCTGAAGGCAAAGGAGCTGTGCGAGGGGTACGCAATGACCTTCCCAAAGTGCGACCCTATGGGGATACTTCTCATGGGCGGCACAGGCCTCGGCAAGAGCTACCTGCTAAACGCCATAGCTTTGGAGGTATCCTCCAGGGGCTACGACGTATACAAGGCCTCCGCCTACAACCTCATCAACGCCTTTATGGAGAGCATACGGGGCAGGGGCGAAAGTCCGGACATCCTCGGCCCTGATCTCATGATAATAGACGACCTGGGCACAGAGCCCATGATAAACTCCGTCACCCGGGAGACGCTTTTTTCCATACTAAACGAGCGGCAGTGCGCCAGGAAGGCCACCCTTTGGGCCACCAACAGGAGCCTTGACGACATTCTCGCAAGCTACGGAGACAGATTCTTTTCCCGCCTCGTAGCGCCCCGGGAGACCATGGTGCTGCGGCTGGAGGGAGACGATCTCCGGCTCAGGCTCAAATAAAGCTTATTGCATTACGCTTATATACTAAGGAGTGACTTTTTTGATGTTTAGGCTAAGACGCTTACTGGCCCCATTTGTGCTGTGCATTGCGCTTTTGTTCTCAGAAGCACAGGCCTTCACCATAGCATGGCTCAGCGATACCCAGAACTATCATAATGCCTACAAGCCCATCTTCGACGGCATGACCCAGTGGATAGCCGACAACAGGGCGGCTCTGGATATAAGCTTTGTTTTCCATACCGGCGACGTGGTAGGCAGCTGGAGCTCCGAGGACCAGTGGCGGCAGGCCAGGGAATCCATGGACATACTCAGCAGCGCGTCGATCCCCTTCCTTGCGGCATGCGGCAACCACGATATAGGCTATAGGATGAACTACGCCAACTTCCTGAAATACGTGCTCAGCCTCCGCCCCGCCTCCATGTCTCAGGAATACGGCGATACCGGCAGCCGCTACGAGCTGTTTTCAGCAAACGGCCGGGACTACATATTCATGGGCATAGCCTTCTCCAACAAGGGACCCAGTGAAGACGAGGTAAACTGGATAAACGGAGTATTGCGGCAATACAGCAGCAGGGACGCCATAATAATCACCCACAGCTACCTTAAAAAGAGCGCCGCCTACACCACTCAGGGAAAGGCCATATTCGAAAAGATAGTAAAGGCCAACCCCAACGTTTTTCTGGTGCTGTGCGGCCACTGCCGGGATATCTCCTACAAAAACGTGCAGCTTGACGACGACGGCGACGGCGATCCGGACAGGACGGTATACGCCATTCTCTCCAACTTCCAGGGCAGCAAGGCCGGCGGAGGCGGGTACATGCGCATACTGGACTTCAGGGACAGCGATATATACATCTACACCTACTCCCCCTATTACGATTCCTGCGAATACCCCAAGGGCAAAACCGAGGCTACCGTGCCCCTGCCCTGATTGCGGTATATGGCGAAATAGGGTATAATACCGCCATGGAAGAAGAAAAAGACATCTTAACTGAAGAAAATAACGAGTCGGAAATACCCGTGGAAGCCGAAATGATAGATCAGGCGGTTGAAGAGGCGGCGGAGCACGCCGGCGGGGGGGACGACGGCTTTTTCGGCAAGTACATATGGGATGAGGAAACGGGCAGGCTGTACGAGATAACCGAGGATCCAAAAAAGAAGTGGGACAGGCTGCTCCCGCTGCTGCTGCTTGCGGTGCCGGGAACAGCCCTGGCCTTTGGCATCGCCAAGGGTTCCTCGCTTCTGCCGCCGGAATGCTACAACGGCACCTCCATACTGTCCGAAAGCAATGTGGGGGAACAGCTTGCCCAGCCTAAAGCTTACGGGGTAAGCGACGCTGAAGAGGTCACGGCCGGGAACAGCCCCGGCACAGAGCAGGCCATGGCGCCGGAACAGTATACGCCCTGCGCTATAGTCATAGACGGCAGGACAAGGGCGGTGCTGGCCAGCACCGAAGCCGCGGAATCGCTGCTGGAGGAAGTCAGGAGCTACTTCGACGGCAAGGTGACGGAATCCGGCGACCGTACCACCGAACTTTACAGTGCGGTAGAGATGCAGCCCCAGCCCGATGCAAAGCCCGAAGACATTTCCAGCTACGACCAGGTATACGAAAAATTCACCTCCTCAAGCAGTCCTCTGAAGGTCATTACCACTGTGACGAGCAGCGAAACGAAGGAGCTGCCCTTCGACTCAAAGGTAGAGAAAGACCCCACACTGGTGGCCGGCACCGGCATTACCCTCACCTTAGGCAGGGCGGGCAGCAGAACCACCGTGAACCATACGGTATACATAAACGGCGAAAAGAGCTCCAGCCGCAGCAAGAGCGAAACAGTTACAGTGGAACCCCAGGATACGGTAATACTTCAGGGCACCGATAAAAAGAGCGGCGGCGAGCCGGGCAGGCACGAGGGCAAGGAGGGCAGAAAGCCCGAGGCGCTCAGCTTTGCTTCCCCCGTAGCCGGTGGAGAGATAATTTCAAACTACGGACAAAGGGACGGCATACTTCATCTTGGCCTGGACTACGAGGCCAAGACCGGAGACCCGGTGCTGTCCAGCGAGGGAGGCACCGTGGTCTGCGCCATAAATCGGGGCGGCTACGGCAACATCATAGAGATAGACCACGGCGAAGGGTTCGTCACCCGCTACGCCCACCTGAGCCAGTTCTCCGTGGCTCCCGGCGATAAGGTAGCCAAGGGCCAGAGCATAGGCAAGGCCGGCGACTCAGGCAGCTGTACCGAAGCACATCTGCACTTTGAGCTCAGGATTGACGGCATAGCCTACAATCCAAGATATTACTTAGAAAAGTAACTCCCGGCGGGAGCGGCTGCGCCGCTCCTTTTTGCCGTCCTGTTTGTCTTGCCAAAAACACCGCAGGCATAGTATAATTATCAGGTTAGAGAGGGATTATCCCCTCGTTGGATAAAGAATTATTTTTTTGGGAGCATAAATGGCGTATTACAGAATAAACGGCGGAAAACGCCTTGAAGGCGCGGTGACTATAAGCGGGGCCAAAAACGCCGCCCTTGCCATAATACCCGCCGTCATACTCTCAGGCGAAAGCTGCCTCTTGGAAAACCTGCCCGAGATAGAGGATGTGCGCATAGTGGAGGAGATACTCACCAGCATGGGCGCGGATATTTCCCGCACGCCGGACGGCAGTATGCGCATAGACCCCTCCGGCATAAGCACCTTCAGCGTAACGGGGGAAATGGTCAGCTCCATGCGCGCCTCATACTATCTTTTAGGGGCGCTGCTGGGCCGGTATAAGAAGGCGGAGATAGCCCTTCCCGGCGGCTGCGCCATAGGCCAGCGGCCCATAGACCAGCATATTAAGGGCATGCGGGCGCTGGGCGCGGATATAGTGATACAGGGCGGCTCCGTAAAGGCAAGGGCGGATAGGCTCAGGGGCGCGGAGATATATCTGGACGTGGTGAGCGTGGGCGCCACCATAAACATAATGCTGGCGGCGGTGGCCGCCGAGGGGCAGACCATAATCGCCAACGCCGCAAAGGAGCCCCATGTGGTGGACGTGGCCAACTTCCTCAATATGATGGGGGCAAACGTAAAAGGCGCGGGCACCGACGTTATCCGCATACAGGGCGGGCGCAGGCTCCATGGCTGCACCTACGCCGTAATACCCGACCAGATAGAGGCGGGTACATTTATGATAGCCGCCGCCGCCACCCGGGGCGACGTGATAATCAACAACGTCATCCCCACCCACCTTGAGGCCATATCCGCCAAGCTCATGGAGTGCGGCGTGACTGTTTCCGAAGGGGACGACGGGCGGGACTTCTTCATACGGGTATCCGCAGACAAGCGGCCCCGGGCCGTCAACATAAAGACGCTGCCCTATCCCGGCTTCCCCACAGACCTTCAGCAGCCCATGATGGCGCTTCTGGCCACGGCGGAGGGCAACAGCTTCATAATGGAAAACATATTCGAGAACCGCTTCAACCACGTGCCGGAGCTTGCCAAGATGGGAGCCAGCATTTCAATAAGCTCCCGCACGGCCACGGTGGAGGGAGTGGAAAAGCTCTACGGCGCGCCCCTTTGCGCAAGCGACCTGAGGGCGGGCGCCGCCCTGGTCATAGCCGCCCTTGCCGCCGAGGGCGAGAGCACCATAAGCCAGATACACTTTATCGACCGGGGCTACGAGTTCCTGGAGCAGAAGCTCCGCGCGCTGGGCGCGGACATAACGCGAATAGAAGAATAGCTAAAAAAGAAAATCACAGGAGAATTCACATAATGGAAAACAAGCTGCGCATCGCCGCCGCAATAGCGGCACAGACCGGACTGGAAGCGGATCAGCTCAAGGACTGGCTGGAAACCCCGCCCGACCCCGCCATGGGCGACTACGCCTTCCCCTGCTTCCGCCTCGCAAAGACCATGCGCAAGGCCCCTCCCGCCATAGCCGCAGAGCTTGCAGGGAGCATAGGCCACATAGACGGCATAGCCTCCATGGAGGCCAAGGGGGGCTACCTCAACTTCTTCGCGGATAAGACCGCCTTCGTGCGGGATACGCTCAACAAGGTGCTTGCTCAGGGCGACAGCTACGGCGACAGCGACCTTGGCGGCGGCAGGAACGTCTGCGTGGAGTATTCCTCCATAAACATCGCCAAGCCCTTCCATATAGGCCACCTGCCCAGCACAGCCATAGGCAACTCCCTTTACAGGATATACAAGGCGCTGGGCTACAACGCCATAGGCATAAACCACCTGGGGGACTGGGGAACCCAGTTCGGCAAGATGATAGTGGCCTATAAAAAGTGGGGGGACAAGCCGGTGCCCCAATGCACCGTGCGTGAGCTGGTGAAGCTCTATGTCCGCTTCCACGAGGAGGCGGAGGCCCACCCCGAGATGAACGACGAGGCCCGGGCCTGGTTCAAGAAGATCGAAAGCGGCGACAAGGAGGCCGTCACCCTCTGGCAGCAGTTCAAGGACCTTACCCTCAAGGAGGTCGGCAAGGTATACGACCGGCTGGGGGTACGCTTCGACAGCTACGCGGGCGAAAGCTTCTATGAGGACAAGATGGGTGCAGTCATAGACGAGCTGCGCCAGAAGGGGCTGCTCACCGTTGACAAGGGCGCGACATTGGTAGACCTTTCCGCATACGATATGCCCCCCTGCATAATACTCCGCTCCGACGGCGCAACCCTTTACGCCACCCGCGACCTTGCGGCGGCAATATACAGGAAAAAAACCTACGACTTCGTAAAGTCCCTCTACGTCGTGGCCTACCAGCAGAACCTGCACTTTAAGCAGTTTTTCAAGGTGCTGGAGCTCATGGGCAATGATTGGGTAAAGGACTGCGAGCATGTCAACTTCGGCATGGTATCCATGGAGGAGGGGACCCTCTCCACCCGCCACGGCAACGTGGTATACCTTGAGGATGTGCTGGACGCGGCGGTGGAAAAGACCGGCAAAATAATCGAAGAAAAGAGCCCCGACCTTCCCGATAAGGACGAGGTAGCAGCGGCGGTGGGCGTTGGCGCGGTGGTGTGGAGCATGCTCTACAACAGCCGCATAAAGGACGTGACCTTCTCATGGAAAAAGGTGCTGAACTTTGACGGCGAAACCGGCCCTTACGCCCAGTACACCCACGCCCGCTGCTGCTCGGTGCTGCGCAAGGCAGGGAGCTATGACGTTAATGCCATAGACCCCTCCTGCTTCGCCGACGACGCCACGGCATCTCTCGCCAAGGCCATAGCGGCCTTCCCGGCGGCGGTGCTGGCGGCGGAGGAAAAGAACGAGCCTTATATCGTCTCCCGCGCCACGATGGAGGTCTGCACGGCCTTCAACAAATTCTATTTCTGCAACCAGATAATCACGGAGGATGCGGGCGTATCCGCCGCCCGATTGGCCCTTACGGACGCCGCGAGGATCACCATAAAAAAGGGCCTTTACCTCGTGGGCCTTCAGGCGCCGGAGCGTATGTAAGGCGCCGATACTGCCTTTTTGCCCCCGAAAGCCCCAAGGGTTGTTAAGGGGCCGCAGCCCCTTAAATTTATTCCGGCTTTGACGGCGTGTACGTCAAAACGGATGAAAACCGGAGGTTTTCGCACTCTGCGGGTTTTGCCGCCCGGGAGCGCAGCGAGAGGCAAAACGCGAATAAAGCTCGCAAAGGTGGCCTTTAGCCACTTTTGCGAAATTAGCATTTAGGAGGAAAGAAAAATGCTGGATATAAAACGCATTCGTCAGAATCCCGAGGCGCTGGTGGAAGCCATGCGCAAGCGCCGCAATAAGGGCGCGGACGTCACCGCCCTTTTGGAGCTGGACGCAAAGCGCCGCGAGGTAATGCAGGAGGTGGAGCAGCTCAAGGCAAAGCGCAACGAGGGCTCCGCCAAAGTCCCCGCCATGAAGAAGGCGGGCGAAGACACCACCGCCCTGATGGCTGAAATGAAGGAGCTGGGCGCAAGGGTAAAGGAGCTGGACGACCAGATAGCAAAGATGGACGAGGAGCTTCAGTCCATGCTCATGAGCGTGCCGAATATACCTCACGAGTCCGTACCCGAAGGGGCGGACGACAAGGCCAACGTGGAGGTGCGCCGCTGGTCAGAGCCCACTAGGTTCGACTTCGAGCCCAAGGCGCATTGGGACATCGGCGAGGACTTGGGCATACTGGATTTCGCCACCGCAGGCAAGATAACCGGCGCCCGCTTCACGGTATACTGCGGCTTGGGCTCCCGCCTGGAACGCGCCATAATCAACTACTATCTGGATACCCATACCGCCAACGGCTATACCGAGATATTTCCTCCCTATATGGTAAACCGGGCTTCCATGACCGGCACCGGCCAGCTTCCCAAATTCGAGGAGGACGCCTTCAAGGTGGCCAATACCGATTACTTCCTTATCCCCACCGCCGAGGTTCCCGTCACCAACATGCTGCGGGGGGAGATAGTGGACGGCGATAAGCTGCCCATCAAGTATTGCGCATACAGCGCCTGCTTCCGCAGCGAAGCCGGCTCCGCAGGCCGGGATACCCGGGGGCTTATCCGCCAGCATCAGTTCAACAAGGTGGAGCTTGTTAAGTTCACCAAGCCCGAGGACAGCTATGACGAGCTGGAGTCCCTGACCCGGGACGCCGAGAAGGTGCTTCAGGGCCTCGGCCTGCCCTATCATGTAGTAGTGCTCTCCACAGGCGATCTGGGCTTCTCCAGCGCCAAGACCTACGACATAGAGGTATGGATGCCCAGCTACGGCAGGTATGTGGAGATAAGCTCCTGCTCCAACTTTGAGGACTTCCAGGCGCGCCGCGCCCAGATACGCTTCCGCCGGGAAAAGGGCGCCAAGCCGGAGCTTGTGCACACCCTCAACGGCTCCGGCGTAGCCGTAGGCCGCACCGTAGCCGCCATACTGGAGAATTACCAGCAGCCCGACGGCACCGTGAAGGTACCCGATGTGCTGGTAAAGTACATGGGCTGCGAATATATCGGAAAGTAAACATTTCGCTAAAGTGGCCTTTAGCCACTTTAGCGAGTCTTTTTCAGGTTTTGCCTCTCGCATA
>ULWN01044971.1_pt1 | contig 17531 bp, 12 predicted proteins | sample 1960371 | NCBI WGS metagenome assembly ULWN01 (sample SAMEA4835813, study PRJEB28245) | human gut metagenome | biome: gut microbiome; material: fecal sample | place: Denmark | collected 2008 | reverse complement strand
TATACTCATGCCGCATTGTCCTCTTAGTTAAATGGATATAATGAATACAAGCATTAACCAATTGATTTAAATACAGAAAGCACCAAAATAATCGTCATATCCGTACCCATTTATGTACACATCCCGTTAAGCATGCCCCGCACTTCCGTACGGGGCATGTTCTTTACTCCACTCCCACTTTTTTGTTGTACTCGCGGTTAAACCGATCCACGGCAATTTTCATATCCCGCTCAACCGATTTCACCATCGCCGACTGTTGCGCCAGACTGAGAGTACTGTCGGCGTAAATGGCATCACGCTGTTTACGCAAATCCTTCAGTCTCTTCCGGGTATCCTGCATAAGCCCGTTCATCGACAATTTTCCGTTGTTCTCGTCAATGAACGCCGTTCTTTCTGCACCGGTCAGACTCTTCAGCTCTGCGTGATACTGCGCAACCTCTGTCATCCGGTCGTACATCTTCTGCTGGTCAGCATACGGCATCACCTCACCTGAAATTTTCCCCAGGAAGGGCACCTGCTGCTCCGGTATATCAATACCATTCAGCGATTTCACCGCCGCATCCGTGGTTTTGGAAATGAAGCGCCCTGTCCCTCCGGAGATATAGTCAATCCAGAATTTCAGCGATTCCGGTGTGATATCCACCGCGCCGGGACGATACTGGCTGCCACCTGAGAACGCATTCAGCCAGGATGCAAACGCCTTGTACGCTTCTGGCGTTGAACGTCTTCCCAGCTGGCTGTCAGGTTTTGGTGTACCAAACGGCATGTTCTCCTGGTAAATCTGCGCCCCCATGAAGTTTTCGTTCATGGCAAGATTCGCAAACGGACGCAGAATGGTCGGCGCTGCGTTTTTCAGCAATGCCCCGGACAAGGTTTCCGACGTCTCACTGCCAATCGGGCTGAATGCACCAAGCACACCACCAACAACATTACCGGCAGCACGGGACGCCGTCAGGTCACCCGCCGCCACACCTTCAGCGGTATGCCCGAGCAGGAAGAAAACGTTGTACCCGTAAGGCAGAGGAATACTCCAGTACTCACCGGCCTTGCCCCCGAACATCGATTTCATAATGACGAGGTTACGCTCTTTCACATGATCAGGTACCTTGTCATACCAGTTAACCCCGTCATCATCCTCCCCAGCCACACTCCGATTAAGCGAGCCAAGCAGATAACCCGCTCCCACAGCTGCAAGCGCGATTTTCTGCGGTACATTGAGATTCTTCCAGCGAAGGCGCTCCGGTAACGGCCCGTCGCCATTAAGATGTCCGAGCGTTCTCACCAGGTTTGCGGTCCCCTGAATGCTGGCGTTGGCAAACATATACAGCGAGTTCATCAGCGCTCCCTGCTCACCACGACGGTTAAAGTTCACCGTCATGTTTTTGGCAAGAGACGCCGCCTGCTGGCGTGACAAACCGGCATCACGGGCGTGCTTATAGGCAGAAAGACGCAGTGCGTTTTCAACCGCACCGTTGGCATCCTCCACAAGGTTCAGGAACGAATTCCATGCACCGATACTCTGGCCTTTCCATCCCCCCTTCACCAGCGATACAAGGCGATCCATTTCCTTCTGCTGGCCTTCAAGGTCACCCATGTTAAACCAGCCGGTTTTACCTCCATCCTCAACAAACTCTTTCCACACCTTCTGCCACTGCGCACCGTTGCCCGTGAGGGTTTTACCACGCAGACTGGCGTATACGGCAGACATGGCAGACCGGCTGTCTTTCACCACAGCCAGGGCGGATAAGTTATCCAGCCCTTTCAGTTTACCGTCGCTCCTTCCCTGCTCAGCCTTCAGGTTCATCACCGCCGTCTGCACGTCACGGATGAAGTTACTGACCAGAAATTCCGGGTTATACGACGTGTTCACCGTTGCCAGGAAACGGTTAACTTTCCCCAGCGTACGGATTACGGCGTTACTGGTTTCCGGCCCCATGTTCTTCATCGCACGCATCAGGCGCGGGTCATGGAGTTTGATGTAGTAAGTTTTGCCGTCCTTTTTGGTGGTGAAGTAGCGATCCGCCATCATTGCCATAGGCACCGGACGTTCAACAACTTCGCGACGGGTTTCGCCGGTTTCCGGATCAACACGCTCTGCAATCGCCCGCATGGTGTCCGGTTTGTCATCAGTGAATACCTGCCAGTAATCCTTATCGGGATTATCCTGCACCAGTTTCAGGAAGGCGTTACCCACTTCGTTTTTGCGATTGCGGATCAGCGATTCGCTCAAATCCTGTATCGCCTGAGTGGAAGGAGACTGTGCGCGGGATGCACGCCCCATGGCCTGCCTGCTTTCACGTCCGCCGATGGTGAAGCCCTTACCTGTACGGGGCAGTGACACCACACCGTCAACATCCTGACCTTTCAGGGGAACGTAGTAACGGTAGGCGTTCTGCCAGGCATCCACCACACCGCTCTCTTCCAGTCCGGCCTCACGGATAAGCTCACGGCGACGGGCCAGCATATCGTCAACAATCCCTGCCAGACGGTCATACTGTGCCTGTTTTCCACTGTTACGCACACGCTGCATGATTTCCGCCGCCTCCGCGTTGGTCATCCCCGAACCGCCGTCCGGCATTTTCGGGTTGATTTTCGCGATATGCGCGTTACGTTCCGGCGCGTGACGGGCGTAGAGGTACTCATCCAGATCGGCCTGCGCAATTTTGTAGTCCGCCAGTAATTTAGCCAGTGGCTGAACGTAGCGCTCCTTCATCACGTTCAGGTCGTTTTCCGCCTTCCCGTGGAAGAGTTCTTCCGCCATATAAGCGTTGTTACTGTCGTCTATTTTTCCGCCAGTTTTACGGATATTCTCCTGAACAGCTTTCAGCACCTGGAATTTATCCTGCATCTGGCGCACAAAACGCGATGCAATTGTCTCTTCCGGTGTCAGACTGCTGGTACGGGAGTAATACGGCCCCTTGCGAATATCTTCAGGATAGAGTATTTTATCTACAGAGCCGCGATAAGAACGCTCCTCTTTGGGCAATTGGAGCCCACTGTACTGAGGGTTATCGCGGCTTAATTTCTCCTTCCGGTAAAGCGTTAATCCAGCCATTTCCATACTTTTCAGCTTTTTCCCGTTTTCCGTACCGTAAACAGATGCCACCTTGTTAATTTCCAGACGTTTATCTGTCGCCTTCATATGCACTGCCGAGACGACCGGATCACCATTTTTATCCACAGCATCAAGCAGCATCACAACCGCATTTCTTTCTGTCGCGGAACGGTAAATTGCATCCGGATTGTGCATCAGTTCCGGAAGTCTCTCGATAACATCCATCGGCACCACATGTTTCACGCCATTGGTAGCCTTCCGCACAGTGTCGCGGGAGATAACCAGCGGCAAATCTGGTGCGCCAAGGTGGCGCAATACCGGCGGCGTACGCCCGATGTTTGCAGTCATTGCACCAGAACGTAACGACTTCATCATTCTGGCAAGGTCATCACGATAACGCTCGCCCTCACCTTCCGGCACTTTGAACGGATCAGGCTTACCGCTACGGGAGTACTGAGACGATGCGCCAGCGCCATCCTCACGCGGCGTGTAACCTTCCCGCACACGCTGGCCTAACGTGCGAATAGTTTCGCGAACAAGTCTGATATCGTTCAGCTCTGTCGGCTTCAGTAACCCCGTGCGACGCAGTACCCCTTTGACCAGGGCAACAACACGCTCCCACGCCGCCACAAATTTATTCGGCTGTTTCTCCGCCATATGTGCCAGAAATTCACCTGCCTGCACTTCCGGTGATTCCTTACCATAAGACGCATCAACCTTACGCCAGGCGTCACGGATGGTGGCGTTATCACTGTCACGGGTTTTCAGTACGGTCTTAATAATCGTCTGATATTCCGCTGGCGTGACTACATGCTCCATTGCATGGTGAATAATCTCGTGACGTAACTTCTCGCGAACGGTCCGCCCGTCAGGGATGTTATCCGCCACCAGGACAATTTCACGTTTATCCGGACGATAGAACGCATGCACCCTGCCGTAACCGTCGAACGATTCACCCGCCAGCGCTTCAGCCTCTTTCTGTGACTTCACCACGCGGACCTTCAGGTCACTGTCCTTAATGCCACTCATCACGCCACGGGCAACCGCTTCAACCTGCGGGACCGGGCTGCCTTTGGCTTCCGCACTGCGGTTAACATCCGAAATGAGATTGCCTTCAGGTGTGCGGGTCACGCCCTTACGGGAATAAAACGCAACGCCCTTGTCCGTCTTACGGGTTTTCAGCGTACTGAACAGGTGATCGAATGCATCACGAATACCGCCATCCAGTTCCGCATTCGTCGGATAAGCCCAGGTGTTATCTGTGTTGTGCTCAGGTGCCTTACGGATATTGACCAGATAATCATTCTCCACGCCAGCCGTACGCGCTTTATCCTGAACATAACGCTCAAAGGCACGCGCCGCCATTTCAACATCCGTTGACCAGTACGGTTTTGAGCGCACCTCATCGAGAAGCGCTGAACGACGCGGCATGTCACTGCTGTTGATCGCTTTCATCACGCCTTTAAACGCGTCGTAAACCTCCTGACGTACCGGATATTCCGCATCAACATATCTGCCGTCTTTAAATACGCGCCCGGCACGCTGTGCTTCCGTCATATAGTCGCCACCTGACGTGATCTTCCCGTCAGTGGAAACATCATAACGACCAAAATAATTATCCAGTGAATGGAACCATTCGTGGGCCAGCGCCCCCGGTCCGTTACCTTTTGTCAGGTTGATTGCCACCTCACCCGGCTCATAGTGTGCCGCCGCCTTACCCTTACCACGGGCACCAAAAGCAAGCCCAAGACGACCGTTCAGAGAAAGCGCTTTTGTCGGCACGTTCAGCACATCAGCCAGGTCATGCAGCGAGTCATAAGCCCGGTTCAAATCAGCCTGACGACGCGGACCTTCCACATAATTACCAAACTGCACACCACGAAAACCAAACGCATCACTGAACTGCTCCGGCGAAACATCCCCCTTGCGGCGTTCTGGTCCGGTACGATCGCGGTTGGTGGCGTTACGCTGCTCCTCACGCGAAATCTCCCGCATCTCCTTCACATGACGAACAAGCTCATCACGATGTGAATCAATGTACTTACGCGCATCACTGGCTGACTTAAAGCCACCTCTCACCCGCATTTTGTTTTTGCCATAAGCGATAAAAATATCGCCACTGCGGGTATTCCGGTAAACGTCAAAGCGGATTTTGTCATCCGGTGACGGTGCCGTTTTTTCATCTCCTTTCGCCTGTGACTTTTCCTCCAGCTCTGCAAACCAGACTTTCGCCTTTGTCAGTAATTCATCCCTGCTTTCCGAGAAAAAGAGGTTAGTCCCCTTATTGTCCTTATTGCGCAGTGAATAAAGTTTCTGTGGCGGATCGTAACGCTTCCCTCCTGCCGCCTGATACACACCCGATACCACCCGATAAGCAGAAGCCTTGTCCATCTGTGAGGGTGGCAGAGTGCGTAACAGTTGCCAGGTATCCGCGTAACGGGAGGGCATTCTGCCTTCCATCCATTCTGCGAGGCGTTTCGCGCTGACCGTTCCGTTCAGCATTTCCGATACACTGTGTCGTACTTTTTTTACGCTCTCCCCCCAGCCAGCCGTATTGTGTTTCGTCTTCGCCGGAATATCGCTACGATACAGCGCTATCATTGCCAGGGTGTCAGCATCAGCCCCTTCGCTCGCCAGTTTTGCGTAGTCCGGTTTCGGGAACAGTTTGCTCAGCGGCTGCGTGGCATAATCCCTGTCTTCCAGCGTTTTACCCAGTGTTTCAGCAAGCTGTGCATAACGGTGTTTGGCTGCCCCTTTAATTTCCTCGCCAAAGTCTTCAATTTTTTTGCCCCTGACTTCACCTCCGCGCACAGTAGCTTCCCTGTCAGTAGAGACAGTTGTTTCAGATTCAGGTGCGATTGTCTCAGGCTGCGGGATGTCACGATTTCCTCCGGCCTGTCGACGTACTTCTGCCTGCTGTGCGAGCTCAGGCAATGAGTTACGAACAGTTCGGGGAAGCTGATCAGGCTGAGGCATACGGACATTGTGTGTAATGTCCGGAGCCGGTAGACCTTCACGTACCAGCGCTGTGGCGTTCTGCTCATCCGGTGACGGCAGACCACGACGAACTGTTTCGCCCTCCAGTATTTCCCCCTGGCGACCAGCGGCGTTTTCCGGTGCCGGAGCACGTCCTTTCTGGAAACTCTGGCCCTTAACCTCACCGGTTGTGGTAAAACGACCACCACGTCCGGCCTGATTCTCATCCGGCGTACGCGCCACCTCTCCCGGTAACGGATATCCCTGTCCGGGATGAATATCGCCGGGGGCGGGCAGACGCGGACGCTCAGTTAACTCCTGTGCTGTCGGACCGGCATCACCTTCAGCCATCTGTGAACGTACAAGCTCCTCCGCCGTCGGCGCGTTGCCACGGGCAAGGCGGGCCTGTACCTCCGTATCATCCCCCGTGAAACCACGGAATCGCGGGTCACGCATGAACGCGGGCTGCTCCATCGGGTCAGCATCAGCAATACGCTCTCCGTCAGCCAGGGTGTTAATGGTTTCCGTTGCCACATCTTCAGAGAACGCAGGATTATCCATTTCAACGGCATACTGATTCTCGCCTTTCTTCACTACGGACGGTTTCAGGCCGGTGGCGGCGGCATTACGGAAAACATCACTCCCCATGGCGCTTTTCTCATCCGTGAAATAACGGTTGTCCGGGCGCACCTTTTCAATGCGTTCCGCTGGTCTGGACGCACCATTCCCGTTAATTTCAATGCGGACTTCATTCGGGTCCCGGAACCGCACCGTCGGGTAAATACTCCCGTCGCCATCATCCGCATTTTCCGGCTGTGGCTGTGCCTCCGGTCTGGCCTCCTGCTGAGGGCGAAGCACATCACGGATAGCCTGTAACTGCTGCTCTTCAGTATCAGTACGCCCTTCCTTCAGGCTGAGTTTTCGGTATTCCTCAAGCAGTTCAGGGCGCGGCTTCGCCTTCAGCTCATCCATTACCGCCTGTCGCTTCGCCTGTTCATCCAGTTCATTCAACAGCTGGCTGGCGGCTTCCCGGCGATGAACGGCAGACGTGTCTCCCTCATGTGCCATATCCGCATCAGCATACTGTTCCAGAAGCTGCTCGCGATTCATCCCCTGCATGGATTCACGATGCTGTGCCACCGGATCAACCGGTTCGGGTTGCGGAGCCGATTCGTCCTGAGGAACGCTTTCAGCCTCACGCATGGCGGTATCATCTGCCGTCTGACGTTTTCCACGATATCCGGCAACCGCACCGAACGGTGCGCCCATCGCTGCACCAAGGGCTGCACCTTCGATCGTTGCGTCAGCCACGCCCTCCCCCGGTGACACATCCATTCCGGCGGTCTCACTCAATGCCGTGTTTTCCTGATAGCGTGAATAGCCACCCTGCGCCGCATTAATCGTCCCCTGTTCCGTGGCATTTCTGACAATGCCGCTTTTAACGGTCTTCGCCGTGCCCCGCATCGCCAGATTAAGCAACTGAGCATCGCCCAGTTTTGCCGCCATGGCATTCACAGCCAGCAATTCAGGATCGGTTGCCAGCTGCGCGCGCACCTCATCGGCAACACGCTCTTTTGCCAGATCCATTTTCTGGCGATCAGTAAGCTGTGCGTGCTGCGGATCTGCATCAATTGACAAAAATGTCTGCTGAAATTTCGGGGACTTCGCCAGCTCAGAGTAATCCGCGTTAAGAACAGAGTCTGCTGCTGCCATTGCACTCTGCCCCTGTGCACTGGCTGTGGAATGGGTGATCAGGCCCGCCTGGAATAAATCCGGCATTTTTTTATCGACAGCTTCTGCTGCCAGTGCCGTGGCTCTTTCCGGCTGCATCCCTGCCGCGATGTATTTTTTCTCCAGCCCGGCGGTCAGCGTTTTTCGCAATGTGACATCACCCACCTTTTTAGCCACACCGCCTGCAACCATATCAGGTACAAGGGCACCAATCAGGTTTACGCCCTTCGCCACCCAGACCGCAGAATCATCATATCCTTCAGTCATCGGTGTATTCAGCGCCCGCTGCGCCCCCGGCGACATCTTGCCAGTCAGCCATTCATCCGAGGCTTTAGCGCCGCCACTGACTGCCTTGCCTGTGACCTTCAGACCTTTACCGACAGTATCAGTAACCGCATTTTTTCCATCAGGCAGAGTGTCGATGACCTCATCCGCCCCCTTGCTGCCACCGACAAAAATATCCTGAACAGTTGCGACTCCCGGCAGCCCCATACGGCTGAACTCATTTAAAATACGCGCCCCTGTTTTTACCGGGCTCTGAATCATCGCATCACCGAGTCCACGGGCCATTTCCCCTGCCCCCCGGACGGACTGGGCGACACCTTTCCCCATAGTTGGCAATACATCGCCCAGGCTGAACGACGTGCTGTTGTCCTTCCAGCGATTGGGATCGGAGAAAAACGCATCATAGCGGTCAGTCTCGCCCGGCTGCTGAATGTTCAGGCTGTTGCGGTTCTGGTTGCCAAATTGCGCTTCAGGGCGCTGTTCATCGGAATAAGCCATACAGACTCCATAAAAAAACCCGGCACAATGACCGGGTATCAGGAAATAGTATTAACGGGAATGGTGAATTACTGCGCGTAATTCTGTTTCAGACCACGGATAAACTCAGATGCAGAGGCCGCACTATCATCTCTGGCCTGTTCCCCCCTGGCCTTTTGAATACGGAGAAAATTCGCATACCCGTTCTCCAGCAATTTCTGATTCTGAGGCTCCAGCATTTCTGGCTGACGGGAAGCAACTTCTCTGGCGAATGCCTGCTTATCCGGATCATCACCCGCCCAACTGGTAATCCCTTGTTGAATTTTTTGCTGCTGAATTTTCTGCTGATATTCCGGTAAACCATGCGCAGCTAAAAATTCATCCCTCGCAGCCTGAGCATTACCGCCGTTCTTGATCGCTTCCGCTGCTACCTGGCTGGCTTCTTTCTGAATATCTTTCAGAGAAAGCCCCTCCTGCTTCGGCGTGAAATAACCGAAATTTTTCGAAATTTCCGCGAATTTACTGCGATCCCTGACAAGCTCAACAGCCTTATCAACAGGCACCGCCAGCACGGTTTGATCATCAGGATGTGCACTGCCGTATTCTGTTACAGGTTTATGCGCGGTGGAGCCATCGCTGTATGTGAGATCAAGGCCAATAAGTACGTACCCTTCCTGCTGCGCCGGTACGATACTGCCAATCCTGGCCTCTTTTATCGTCTTTTTCCCGGTTGAATCGGGCATGCCAATACGCTGTTGCAGTTCCGGGGCAAACACACCAGAAAGCGCATCAAGACTTTCCGGGGTATTGAGTGAAGCGATCGCCCTGTCCGGCTTGTCATCAAAGATTTTTTGCAGGTTGTTCACGGCCTGACCCGCTTTCGCTGCATAGCCTTCACTTGACATAAGAGTTAATGGATGTCCCTTTGGTAACTGCCCGTAAATACGCATTGCAGCCTCCTGATCGCCAGCATCAATTGCTTTTCCAAGCGCTGTCATTAATGGCTGGCTGTGGGCAATCATATCGTTATACTCAAGCCGTCGCTGGTTGTATTTTTCCAGTTGCAGCCTCTGCTGAGAAATGCCAAGTGACGCATTCCGGTAATTCTGCGCTGCGGCGTGTTCCCTCTCTTTCAGCGCATATTCACGATCGGCATTTTTGACATTAAGATCATATGTACGCTGATCATTTTCCTTTCGATGCTCAAACTGCGACTGCGCAAATTCAAAATCGCGCTCGTTATTTTTCTGTTGTTGAGCAAGCTGTGCTTCACGCAGACCAAGCTCCTTACGACGGGTCATGGCCTGGTCAACGGTGCTGAATCCGGCAAGTAACCCCTGTGCAAATCCGCTCATTCACCACTCCTTAAAACAACGAGCCAGCAAGACCACCTATGACAGCACCAATAGCCGCACCGGGGAGACCACCAACGGCAGCGCCCATAGCCGCCCCCGTACCAATGCCCGTACCGATATTCTGCTTGTTCTGCGCTTTCTGTTGCGCCGCCATCTGCTTGTTAGCAGCCTCAATTTCTTCACGTCGCCTGTCGGCGTCACTTATTCCCTGTAATGCCTCTCGACGTGACTGATTCGCAATATCCAGTAAACCGTATCCCATATTTCCTCCTTAAGCTGACACCAGTTGTCCGCCAACACTCAGTTGCTGTCTTGCAGGTGCAGAAGCCCCCGTCAGTATGTTCATCTGACGATCCTGCTCTGCTTCACGGATACCATTTTTCGCGCCAGCAATTGCCAGGGCATTACGTAACCCCAGCGTATTACTGTTGGGATTATCAGGTCGGTTAACGCCATATCGTGCCATCTGGTTATCCTGCGCCATCTGCGCTGTACGGAGACTGGAAGTGGCAAGGCCACCTACCCGGGCAAGCTGTGCATTCATCAGGCTGTTGTTCTCACCAAGGTCAGCCAGCCTTGCCACGCGGGGCAAATATCTGGTTCGCCAGTCGTCGTATTGCTGGCGTGTCAGCGCGGCGGATGTCTGCCAGTCACCCTGTGGGCGGGCTGCGCCTGAATAACCAGCCCTTGCGAGAGTTTCGTATTTGCCATACTCCATAATTACAGTCTCCAGTTCTAAGCCTGATGCTGAATAGCATTAGCGCCGGTGCCTGGCGTTTTAGCGCCGCCACCACCTCCGTTACCGCCAGCCTTATGCATCGCGTACGCACCTACAGCTCCCAGACCAGCGCCAACAAGAGAAGCTCGCCCCTGTTGTTTCGTAAACGCCGCCTGTGCATCCGATTTGGCTTTTGCCAGACTGCTGTCAGCCAGGGAGTTAAAACTCTGTAACGCATCTGCCTTCTGACCGGAACCGAGAGCCGCAACATCCTGTAGCCCGGCAATATATTTATCTGCCTGCGATACCTGCCCCCGTGTGGTCGTGTCAATCTGCCCGATCACCTGGTCGCTTTGATTTGCATCCATTACTGCATTAAAACGACCACTGGATGGGTCAACGCCGGACTGAGCAAGATTACCCGCCAGCTCCCTTCGCGCTTCACCAAACTGTTTCTGATACCCAAGATTTGTTGTGCCTGCGATATTTTCGTACTGCTGCTCACTGTTAAGGTCATCGACCTTTTTCATGAAGTTATCTTCTGCCGGACGGAGAATATTTTTGTAATCCTGCCACCCTTTCCAGGCCACCTCTTCCTGTGCTATTTGCGCTGCTGTTGGTTTTACTTTGGTATCACCACCACCTTTACTTCCGCCCATAATGGCTCCTCAGATAACAAAAAACCCTGCCGGAGCAGGGTCAGAATGTGAATTGCAATGTGGGTTTACGCTCGATGATGAATACAGTGGCAGTCAGACTGCTATCCTGAACACCATGAAGCCATCCTCATCATCCGGCATTCGCTCAAAGCCCAGACGTTTTCCCAGCCGGATAAATCCTCGTCTTGCCGTATGAAATTCGGCCCAGCGTCCGCCAGCCAGGCGGGTTAATGTCTTCACCTCCGGCAGATAACGCTCAACACTCTTACTCCCCGTACACACGCCCAGTAACACCAGAACATAAGGGATACCATCGTCACTGAGCACAGAACGCAGCACCAGAAAACCATCCGGCGCTTCAAAGCAAAACGCCTGCTTTTTAAGGCAGGCGTCTTTAACTTCATTCATAAATTCAGGGTTGCGGGAATTTCTCACAACACGCTGCATATACCGGAGAATTTTGTCGTCCATTCTCTCACCTGAAACGGGTGCCATATCGGCTGAACCTCAGCAACCAGTTGACGGGGACTTTCGTCCCCGTCACGGTTTTCCTACTGCTTACACTGTAAGAACGCCGCAAACTCCGCTCCCCACAAATTCAGCCGGAACTCACACAACGAGCCGTGTAACATCCAGATGGTGAAGATTACCGTCATACAAATTGTGACGGTGATGAGCGATTTTTGCGACATAGCGCTTGCCTCCTGAGTGGAGAGGCGCTAACCTTCTACTTGCTTAAGGTATGATGGTTAGGGCCTCGGGTTAAACAAAATGTTTGACTCGGGGCCTTTCCACATCAGGCCTTCAGGTTCTCCCTCCAGCCATCAGCCGAAAGGCACCCGCGCATAATCTACGATTTTTGCCCTGCACGGGCAACAAAAAACCCGCCATCACAGCGGGTTATGACATGTTGTCGGGTATTACTCAGAATTTCAGGCCAATGCCTGCAAATAAACCATCAGTTTTCCAGTCGCCAGAGCCTGAGCTTTCATAAGTGACGTCCATAGTAACACTTTCATTGAAGTTAAATTGCGCGCCGACAGACCATGCAATAGACGTTTTTTTGGTGCTGTTACTTTCAGAAAAACTACCGGCACCATGATTAAGATTGTCGTTAATTTTCAAGTCAGTGGTGACTTTTGCAACCCCCATGCCAGCCATTGCATACACACTGAGGCATTCGTTAAACCGCCACGAAGGACCGGATAGTAGACTCCAGTAATTAGCCCTGATATCAGTTCTCGCTGAAGCTGCCGGTTTTTTTACCTCTCGTGATGGATCGGAAGGCTTAACATCAATAAATGCCTGCGCATTAGTCATGGAGCGCGCCCATGTAAAAGAGGCTATAACACCCAGTTCATCAGTTATCTCGTAACGATACCTGATGCTCATCCCCAGGGGGCTTTTGGCTGTGCCGTCATGCCCCCGGGCAATAGCATTTTCGTATTCAGCTGATGAATTAAAATGGTTTACGTTTACAACATTCCTGAACGTATCCCGGTTATAAACACCCGCGTCTCTAACAAAATCCTTCAGCCCGGGGAAGCGTATGTGTGCAAACCCGAGAGATACCGTACTATCGCCTGATGCTGCATTTACCTGTGCAGTTAAGCAACTCATCACCAGAACTGCACACGCAAAAAATTTCATGATACTTTTCATTTTAAGTATTTCTCTGAATTAAAGGATGCGATGTCTGAAAGGAACGCTTTCGTTTTACACTATTAAAGTTTTTCTTACGCTAATCATATATTGAGGAATTAATAACCAGAACTTTATCTATATACGGCTTTCGGATATCCCATGTTGCACCACCGGAATAATGCTCACAGGAATATATTTTATTTCCTGTAGCACCAGTGGATGTGGTGTAAATCGGTCGGTCATAAGGTGTTCGTTTCCAGTTATAATATCCAACCAGTGCAGGCATAATTGCGCATGGATATCCAAGGTCCTTCTCAAACTTGATATCAACTGGTATTAACTTCGCGTCAAGCAGCATCATTTCACCATGGTAAATCATCTCACCCGACGGGTTATACATGGCGATACCATACTCAGAAGGTTGAGTAACCATATTCGCAAAAGCATAAACAGTCGTAACACCGGGATTCGTTCCCCTGACAATTTGATGAAGCCTTAAGGCATGATATCCATCAATTTGTTCATGCGTGTACATAACATCGGCCTTTTTCTCTGTTCTGATAAAGAAAAAACAACTTTTTCCTGACGGGATTGACGTTTTAAAAAAAGCCTTCTCAGTCGCCGGAATAGTTCCCTTATTGATCAGACACTGAGGCGTAAACCCCGGGCTTATCCACAAGCTGCCATCTGGTTTCGTAATGCTTAAACCATACATACAACTCACCCCCAGAATGTATAAATATATGACCCCATCCCCTGCTCAAGATTCGACCATGTCACCGTATTGCCATTAATGGTTATCTTCGGTACTTTCCGGTCCTTAAATACATTATTCCACGGAAATAATGAACAGACTGCCTGTAATGTTTTCCCTTCTGGTTTATTCGTATACGTTTTTGATCCCGACTCCGCCGTAAACCTGTCCAGGAAAAATATGGGAGTAAGCACGCCCGTAACATTAACATTATTTCTGTTGTATATTGCAAAACCATATTCTGCCAATGTCAGCCTCCGGCTCAGCTTAACCTGCCTATGCGAACAGCCAGGCGTCCGTTCTGGTCATAAACTTCAATTTTATCATTGCGGATCACCAGCCCCACATTCTGATTAGAGTAACGAATTGTCAGTTGCCCCTGCGACGTAACACTAAAAAGGCCACCAATATTCAGGTTACCCTGAGAATCAACCTGAAAGTTTCCGTTCTGAATAACGGCACTCCGGATAACTGGCGAAGTGATACTTACCCCGGCTTTTACTTCATCTGCCACAACCTTCCGCGACACCAGTGTTTCAATCACCGCGTCATAAATCATCGCTTTCGGGATCACGACCTTGCCACCTGATACCGCAAACGGATAGGCGGTGTTATCCGGGTTGTTCGGGTCAAAGACAAACAGCTGCGACGCAGAAATTGCAACCTGACTTACAGGCCTGCCTTCACTGTCTTTTCCGGCGACAATCCCGATCCCCGCAGTGATGCCATCAACTCCCGCTTTTTTTGACCACATCGCAAGGAAGGCCTCACCGCCTTCTTTATCCAGTTTAGTGATGCGCTTGTCGACCTCATTAAGCGATTCACTGGTTGACGAATCCAGTGTGCTAATGCGGGTTTCAATACCACCAATCGTTCTTGTCGTTTCTTCCCTGAGAGTCCCCACAACTTCGGTTGTCTTAATTGCAGCATCCTTTACAGCCTGCCCCTGCGCGTTTTTTATTTCCTTGCGAAGCTCTTCTATGACGGGAGACTTCGCCGCCTCTTCTTTTATCTGGTCAATCACCGCCTGAACTGATATCTGTGTCTGTGCTGCCACGCCTGCCACTGCGTGCCACGGCCCTTTAACGCCTGCGGCATTCACAAACCTGATCCAGTAAAATCCCGACCATCCCGGATCAACCGGATCGCCGTAGACCTGCCCAGGCGTCGTGGCAACCAGCACGGCATCAGCAAGGTCATCCTCCGTACCCCGCCAGATTTCAGTCAGTGAATGACCGCGATAATTCGGCATATCCCATTCAAGCAGTACCGAGCCAAATCCCCCTGTCGCCTTAAAATTCTGAGGTTTCGATGGGAAATCAACGACCATTACAGAGCTGTCCATCTCAATCCCCGGATTAAGGGCATATGCGGCACCACCTGAAGTCCGGCGACGGGCCAGCTTCAGACCGACCAGTTCTTCACGGGTTACAAAAGCATGACGACCATCGCCACGTTGTCCTGTCCCTATCTCCATATTTTCCACAACCGCAGATAAATCCTTTCCTGCGCGCCACGGTTTTTTTGTCATACCGGCAGCTCCGACATCGATGTACTGAGTGTAATACGTTCAACCTGACCAAAACCGGAAACCAGTATCTGCCAGTTTTGCCCGGTTGCAGCAGGTAATCTCACAACGCTTCCCGAAAAGCTTCCAGGTGCAAGGTGAATCACCGGAACATCATCTGCCAGCACAGTAATTCCCACCCGCTCTGGCGTCGGAGACTTCACCCTGAGACAGGAGAAAGAGGTTCTTTCCGGAAGGGAAAATACCTTTGAATGCCATCTGATTGTCGACGGCAAACTCCCTCCGGCGATCGCAGACATGTTTTGTCCTGATACCACCCGCATAACATCGTTAACCAGGTCAACACATGCGCAGTCAAAAGGTGTACTGAGGTAGCGGATATCCATACCTGCCGGGTTGAAGACAAACACATCCTGCTTACCATCCGGTTTCGTGTAACAGGCAATGTATTCACCACGCCAGGGATAAGCCACAATGGAGGCCGGATTAAACTGACTCTGCCACTGTTCCGGCGAAATAATCTGCTCCGTCGCCAGAGCGGCATTACCGTTTGCATCAACAGACACCAGGCCATTTGTTCCTGCATACAGCACAAAGCCCTCCATCGCGACCATACTCCGCCTGCTCAGACACGCCTGCATTGAAGGAATTCTGGAGCCAGAAATTGTGGAAGGCGATACACCACTGAACAGATAAGGCTCACCCTTTGTCGCCACCACCAGTGATGTTCCGAGCGGACAGATAGCCACAATATCTTCTGCCGTCGTGTGACGATTCACTTCCGGCCATGCATACGGCAGATACGCTTCCGAAAACATCACTTCATTACCGGCAAATCCGGCGGCAATACCATTCGCCATCAGGCAAAGGCCTGTCATATTCTCCGGCGGCGGCAGGTAATCCCATGTCGCCAGCGAAGGTCCAAGATTTTTCGCCGGTATTTTATCCGTGTAACTGAGCACGGATGCATCCAGTTCAGCCACGAGTAAAAAATCGGCTTCTCCTCCCCCTGAGGCAGAACGATAAATACGACGACGTTTAATACTGGCATTCTGCAATGGCACCGGAGCCAGCGTCAGTTGTACCGCAGTTCCCGGAGTACGGAGTGTTACCTCCAGAGACGCCGGACCTGGCGGACCTTCTTCACCATAATCTGAGACAAAGGTTTCCGTATAAAACCGGGTTTCATCATCATTCGGGTTATCGTCAGAAACATCACCGCCCTGCTGAACAGTACAGACAGGAGCTGTCGTCGGCGCGGGGATCCCCAGACGATACGATGATGTCGGGTGATTCCCGCCCCCTTTTGTGGCAATGGTCGCATCCGTCACTTTAGGAAAACGCCCGTCAGTGTAGTAAATACGCCCGTGGGGGTCCTGAGCGATCGGACTGCGGATCACATCCACCACATCCGGCCATGCAAACCAGAAATCGTCACGGTAATGAAAAATTGTTTTTGGCTTAATTGTGAATGTTTTCTCAACCCCGGATATCTGACGTTCTGGTGTAATAACACCAAACCGGAAATGGCAGTCCTCCGCCAGTACAGCGGAATGCTCGGGCAGCATGGATGTCACAACGCGCGGCATCATCCCACGCATCGTGGTGATATCGATATAGGGCATAGAAATTCCTTTGACTGCTTCAGGCTTAAAAATCAGGGGATTTATGATGGAATTCGCTAAAATCGCGATCGGTATCACTGCAACAGAGTGTTGCTATGATATTCTGGACAAGACGTAACAACTCACTAATTGTTATCAAACGTCTTTCTTCTGGTCGGGGAGCATGTTGCTCCCCTTTTTTTACTGCATTACCACCGCAGCTGTAGCAACAAGAGCCAGCACACCACCAAGCCACACAAACAGCATGAAGCACATTGCGCCTGTGGTGTAACGTTTTCTTCCGATTGTCCGGCATCTCTCTTTATTCATCATCTGCACCTTCTGAACTATCAGAAGATTCTGCGCATCCGGCAGGACCGCCATCAGGCACCAACAAGCCGTCTGACGCTCACACCATACAGCCCGTTTTTCGCCATTCCCGTATACAGAAAGGTATTCACCGTCTTCGTGTGGATACCCATTTCACTGGCAAGGCGACAGGGTCTCGACTGGCGGTAGACATAACCGAACATCACCACCATCTCTGACATCGTCAGCGGGCGGGCAGCACTGTTATACGTCCACACACCATCGTGTATGGCATCACTTATCTGCTCACCATCACGGAGCAACTCCGCATCCAGTTGCAGAAAATGACGCCCCTGGAACATACACCGCATCAGCCTGCCCAGCAGGCCATCACTGATTATCAGCCAGGATTCGTCAAAGTCCGGGATATAACGGC